>Ga0247841_10001663_pt1 | contig 48208 bp, 48 predicted proteins | sample LaCruzMarch2015__2_FD_192410 | JGI IMG/M metagenome (GOLD analysis project Ga0247841, IMG submission 192410) | Freshwater microbial communities from meromictic Lake La Cruz, Castile-La Mancha, Spain - LaCruzMarch2015_18m | ecosystem: Environmental > Aquatic > Freshwater > Lake | place: Spain... | reverse complement strand
TGAGAGCTTTGAATTTCTACTTGTCCTGTCATTGCGAGGCGCGTAGCGCCGCGGCAATCTCACGGTTTATCGAATGGTTATGGGATTGCTTCGTCGGCCTTTGGCCTCCTCGCAATGACAAATGGCGCGTTTTTCAAAGCTCTCGTGATCGAAAGCGAGAAATGGAGTAGTACCTCTTTTGACCGGACACCTGGAATCTGAATAGAGAAAACTATGTGCGGCCGCTTTATTCTCTTGACCGATTTATCCGTAATCGTGGAGTCCTTCCGTATCGGAGAGGTCACCGCCGAATATAAGCCCGGCAGCAGCATCTCTCCAGGACAGCAAATTTCAGCGGTCATTCGGGATGATAATGTCAACAAGCTGGTCAATTTCCGATGGGGCCTGATCCCTTCATGGGCGAAGGACCCGTCAATGGGAAATAGAATGTTCAATGCCAGAGCGGAAACCATTGCGGAGAAACCGAGCTTTCGGGAGGCTTTTAAGAAACGCAGGTGTCTGATTGTTGCGGATGGATTTTATGAATGGCAGAAAATGGAAAAAGGAAAGAAGCCATTCCATTTTTCTCTCAGATCGTCTGAGCCTTTCGGCTTTGCCGGGCTCTATGAAACATGGCTGTCGCCGGAGAATAAACCCGTCAAGACCTGTACGATCATTACTACCGATGCCAACGACTTGTTAAAGTCGATCCATGACCGTATGCCCGTCATCGTACCGAAAGACAAAGAAGCCCTCTGGATGGATCACGATGTGCCGGGCCAAAGAGAACTGACAGCCATCTTAAAACCATATCCTGCGGAAGGAATGACGATGTCTGAAGGCTTCTAACATGCTCAGTGACTAAATTTAACATGAATCGGCAGGCAGGTCGTGAGCGAGATGATGACGCCCGAGGGAGAAAAAAGCGGCGGGGTCCTGATGACCCCGCCGCTTCGGCTTTTGCGATTCCGGTGCTGGGTTCACGACTCGCATCGTGCACCCAGCGCTTTCTCGTTTACAGTGTTACTTCTTCCCGCCGGCCTTGATCGCTGCCTGGGCCGCCGCGAGGCGCGCGATCGGCACGCGGAACGGCGAGCAGCTTACGTAGGTCAGGCCCATCTTATAGCAGAAATCGACGGAGGCCGGATCGCCGCCCTGCTCGCCGCAGATGCCGATCTTGAGGTTGGGCTTGGTGGCGCGCCCCTTCTCAACGGACATCCGGATGAGCTGGCCGACGCCGTCCTGGTCGATGGTCTGGAACGGGTCGGCGGCGAGAAGCTTTTGATCGAGATATTCGTTCATGAACCCGCCGATGTCGTCGCGGCTGAAGCCGAACGTGAGCTGGGTCAGGTCATTGGTGCCGAAGGAGAAGAAATCGGAGCTCTTCGCCATCTGGTCGGCGAGCAGCGCGGCGCGCGGGATTTCGATCATCGTGCCGTACTTGTATTCCAACTCCGCGATGCCGAACTGCTTGAGGATTTCAGCGTGGACGCGGTCCGTGATCTTCCGGGTGACATCGAGTTCCGAGACGTCGCAGGTGACCGGCACCATGATCTCCGGCACGGATTTCTTGCCCTCCTGCATCAGCTCGGCGGTGGACTCGAAGATGGCGCGGATCTGCATCTCGCTCACCTCCGGATAGGTGACGCCGAGGCGGACGCCGCGGTGACCCATCATCGGGTTGGATTCATGCAGGGCTTCGCCGCGCTTTTTGACATCCTCCGGCGCGATGCCCAGCGCCCGGGCCAGCTCCGCCTGCTTCTGGGCGCCCTGAGGCACGAACTCGTGCAGCGGCGGGTCGAGGAGGCGGATCGTCACCGGCAGGCCTTCCATGGCCTCCAGCGTGCCCTTCAGGGAGGCCTTGACAAACGGGTAGAGTTCGTTCAGGGCGACCTTCCGCTCCTTGGCGTTATTGCTGAGAATCATCTTGCGCAGGAAGAACAACGGCTGGTCGGAACCCTCGCCGTAGAACATGTGCTCGGTGCGGACCAGGCCGATGCCTTCGGCGCCGAAGTTGCGGGCGACCCGGGCGTCCGCCGGGGTGTCGGCATTGGTGCGCACGCCCATCGTGCGGAACTTGTCGGCCATGGTCATGAACTGCTGGAAGCGGGGGTTCTCGGTCGCGTCCATCATCGGCAGGGAGCCGACATAGACGTGGCCCTTGGTGCCGTTTAGGGTGACGACATCGCCCTCCTTGAGGACAAGGTCGGAGCCGGTGATCTTGGCTGTCCGGGTTTTTTCATCCACATGCAGGGCGCCGGCGCCGACGATGCAGCACTTGCCCCAACCGCGGGCCACGAGCGCCGCGTGGGAGGTCATCCCGCCGCGGGCGGTGAGGATGCCGGTCGCGGCCCGCATTCCTTCGACGTCTTCCGGGTTGGTCTCTTCGCGTAGCAGGATGCAGGTCTTGCCGGCGCGGAAGGAGGCCACGGCGTCCGCGGCGGTGAAGACCAGCACGCCGCAGGCGGCGCCGGGACCGGCGGGCAGACCCTTGACGATCAGATGGGCGTCCTTCTCGGTCCGCGGATCGATGATCGGGTAGAGGAGTTCGTCCAACTGCTTGGGTTCGATGCGCATGACGGCGGTCTTTTCATTGATGAGCCCCTCGGCCAGCATGTCGATCGCCATGTTCAGCGCGGCGGTGCCGGTGCGCTTGCCGACGCGGCACTGCAGCATCCACAGCTTGCCATCCTGGATGGTGAACTCGATGTCGAGCATGTCGGTGAAGTGTTTTTCGAGCGTGGTGCGGATGTCGTCCAACTCCTTGTAGGTTCCGGGCATGGCGTGCTGCATGCTCACGAGGTGCTTGTTCTGCTCGTTCTTGGTGTCGTCGTTGATCGGGCTCGGGGTGCGGATGCCGGCCACGACATCCTCACCCTGGGCGTTCACCAGCCATTCGCCGTAGAACTTGTTGTCGCCGGTGGCAGGGTCGCGGGTGAAGGCCACGCCGGTGGCGGAAGAGTCGCCCATGTTTCCGAAGACCATCGCCTGGACGTTGACCGCGGTGCCCCAGTCCTCCGGGATGCCTTCGATCCGGCGATAGGAGACGGCCTTTTTGCCATTCCAGCTTTTGAACACGGCCGCGATGCCGCCCCAGAGCTGTGCCAGCGGGTCGTCCGGGAAGGGTTTGCCGAGGTGTTTTTCAACCAGCGCCTTGAATGCCTCGGCGAGCGTCTTGAGGTCGTCGGCGCCAAGATCGGTGTCGGACTTGCAGCCTTTCGCATGCTTGACCTCGTCGAGTTTTTCATCGAGGATTTTGCGGATTCCCTTACCCATGGCTGGTTCAAGGCCTTCCGCCTTCTCCATCACCACGTCGGCGTACATCATGATCAGGCGGCGGTAGGAATCCCAGACGAAACGGGGATTGTTCGTCTTTTTGATCATGCCGGGGATGGTGGTGGTGGAGAGGCCGACGTTGAGAACGGTGTCCATCATTCCGGGCATGGAGGCGCGGGCGCCGGAGCGGCAGGAGATGAGCAGAGGATTGACGGCATCGCCGTATTTCATGCCCATGATCGTTTCGATCTTTTTCAACGCGGCAGGGACCTGGTCGTTCAGTTCGTCCGGGAGCTTGCAGCCGCCGGTGTAATAGGCGGTGCAGCATTCGGTGCTGACGGTGAAGCCCGCCGGCACGGGGATGCCCAGAGAGCACATTTCCGCGAGGTTCGCGCCTTTGCCGCCCAGCAGGTTCTTGTCGCTTGCCGCCCCCTCGGCGGAATTGCCGCCGAAGGTAAACACATACTTAGCCATAGGTAATACTCCTTTTTTTTGTTTTGTTGCCGTTTCCGGTCATTTCGTAAATCAAAAAACCGGCGCCGCGCGGAAACCGGCGACGGCCGGATTTCGATACCCTTAAGGAGCAGCCTTCCGTCTTCGAAGATGCCGCGCCCCTGTTTCGCAAACGCCTCAGAACTTGACCTGCGGCGCCGCCTTGGCGGCTGCCGGGGCCTCAAAGAAGGCGGCCTTCCCGAAGCCGAACATCCCCGCGAGGAGATTTGCCGGGAAGCTCCGGATTGCCACATTGTAGCCCTGGACGGCGTCGTTGTAACGCTTTCTTTCCACGGAGATCCGATTTTCCGTTCCCGCCAACTCATCCTGGAGTCGGAGGAAATTCTGGTTCGACTTGAGGTCCGGATATTTCTCCACAACCACGAGCAGACGGCTCAGTGCGCCGGACAACTCGTTGTTGGCGTTGATCTTGTCCGGGACCGTAGACGCCCCGCCCACGCGCGCCCGGGCGTTGGTCACCTCCACGAGGACGTCCTTTTCCTGCTTGGCATAGCCCTTGACCGTCTCCACGAGGTTCGGGATCAGATCATAGCGCCGCTGGAGCTGATTCTCCACCTGGGCCCAGGCCGATTTTACCCCTTCATCGAGGGCGACGAATTGGTTGTAGGTCCCCTTGAAAAAGGAGAAGAACAAACCCACCAGAACGACGACCACGACAACGGCAATGAGCAGATTTCTCTTTCCACTGGTCATGCTTTACCTCCTTTTATGAAACAGGGGCTCAAGCCCCTGTTGTCCCTATTAAACGTCCATATGATCGATCATCTCGCAGAGGCGGCCGACCTCCCGGAGATAGTCCCCGAAGACCGCCTGCACCTCGGCCGATGAAAAACGATCCGTTCTCCCCCGGATCTCCTCGCATTTCAGGAAGACGGCGGCGTCGACGCCGAAGGCCACGCTCCCGGCCGCGATGATATCACGTTTCCCCTTCGGAATGTCCAGATTTTTCAAATAAAGGAGGGCGCCGAAGAGCGATACGAAGGCGGTGAGCGACACCCCGATCAGTTCCCGAATCTTTCTCGTTTTCCCCTCCGTCGCGAGGTATCCGCTCCGGAGGTGGAGGAGCTTTCCCCGGAGTTCCCGTTCGAGCTGGAGCCGGATATGGCAGGGATCGAAGGCGATTGGGGCCAGGACGTCCTCGCCCGTGACGACGATGTAGATCCGCTTCATGCTCAGAAACTCGATGGGGTAGGCGTCCCGGGATCCGGCGAGATAGTCCCTCGTCATGAAAAGAGGAATCGCGACGTTGCGTTTGCGCCACCTTGCGACCGTCTCCATGACCCTGTCGAGCCTGTCGATGCCCCGGTCGGTCAGCGTAATCAGGAAATTGAGGTCCGATTTTCCGGGCACGTAATCCTCTCCGGCGCCGCTTCCGTACAGAATGATGGAAATCAGTTCTTCTCCGAATATTTTCCGGTAATCGCCGGTGATTTCGGAGAAAATCTCCTCTGGTTTTTTCGGTATCTTCGCCATCCGCCTATCCCTTCTTAGAATCCGCGGCCCGCACCGCCGCCCCCGCTCGAACCCCCGCCGAAACCCCCGAATCCGCCCCCGCCGAATCCGCCGAACCCGTCTCCTCCGCGGCGGCCGCCCCCGCCGCTCATCATCAGCAGGAGCAGCCAGGGGAGCAAAGCCCTGCCCTGTCGGGTGCCGAGGAGAAAACCGGCCGCCAGAATCAGAAGAACGATCTGGCCGATTCCGAGCCCTCTTTCGGCTCTGGCCGGTCGCCGCTGCGGCGGTTGCGCACCCGTGAGGGTCACCCCGGCTGCCTTGGCCACGACGGCGGAAACCGCGGCCATCGTCTCGGCGAGCCCCTTTCCGAAGTCGCCGTCCCGGAAGCGGGGGATTGCGTATCGGTCGAGAATCTCGCCGGCCAGGCCGTCGGGAAGGATGCCCTCCACGCCGTAGCCCGTTTCGATCCGGACCCGCCGCTCCTTCACGGCGAGGAAGATCAGCACCCCTTTGTCTTCCCCCTTCTTCCCGATCCCCCAGGCCTGGTAGAGCCGGTTTGCGTAATCATTCGAATCGTTGTCGCCGATGGTCTCCACGGTGGCCACGACAACAGCGGTTCCCGTCTTCTCCAGAACCTCCCGCGCCAAGTTCTCCATGGAATCTTTGTACTGGGCGGGGATCACCCCGGCGAAGTCATTGACGGCGCCGGCCGGCTTCGGGTAAGTTTCACCGGCCGCCGCCATGCAGACGACGGGAAAAAGAAGGATCACCGCGGCGATCACCAGGACCGGGATGAGGCCTTTGATAATCCTGATCCCTCCGCGTGCCGGGTATTTTTCGACCTGCAAAATATCCGATGCGCGTTTCCGGGGTCGGATTTCCAGGTTGCGCAAAGGTCTCGGGATATGTCCGTATTCTGGTGCAAACGCTCTTGCCATGCTATCATCATAATCATCTCCCGGGAAAATTGCAACCCCGGCGATTGAGGATGCCCCCTTTCATCTTGACAGCCCCCCTGATTTTGTTTATGCTTCGTCGCTTTTAAAAGCTCAGTGTCGCTTCATCCATGGAAAAAGACCTGATTTATATTAGAGAATCTGTCTTGGCATGGGAAACGGACCATAACGCAACAGGAAGAAAGGAGATCGGAATCTATGAGGAGAAAAGGGCTTTGGGGTGTGGTTTTGGTGCTGTCGGCGCTGTTCGTGATGACCGCGACGTTTGCCGGCGCAGCCGAGAAGGTCTACATCAACGGGATCGACGCCAACTTTCCGCCTTTCGCTTTTGTGGACAAATCCGGCAATCCGGACGGCTTTGATGTGAAGGCCCTGGACTGGATCGCCAAGGAGATGGGCTTCAAGGTGAAGCACCAGCCGATGGACTGGGACGGAATCATCCCCAGCCTGAAGGCCAAGAAGATCGACATCGTCGCCTCGGGGATGAGCATCACCGACGCACGAAAGAAGGAAGTCAACTTCACGACCGCATACTGGAAGATCAAGCAGGTCCTGGTCGGCAAGAAGGATGCGAAGATCACCGCGGAGCAGGCCCTGGCCGACGGGAACAAGATCGGCGTCCAGCGCGGCACGACCGAGGCGAAGTGGATCGAGGAAAACCTGATCAAGAAGGGTGGCAAGAAGTTCGAACTGGTTCAGTATGACTCCGCCCCTCTGGCGATCGAGGACGTGGCCAACGGCCGGATCATCGCTGCAGCGATGGACGACGCCCCGGCGCTGGATGCCGCCAAGAAGAAGCCCGTCAAGATCCTGGGCGGCTTCGGGATGAAGGACGAGGATTTCGGTTACGCCGTCCGCAAGGAGGACACCGAGTTCCTGAAGAAGCTCAACGAGGGGCTCAAGAAGCTCATGAAATCCCCCTACTGGGCCGAGTTGAAGAAGAACTACATCGACAAATGATGAGATGCCGGAACGGGGGAGCCCCGCCCCGGTGGGCGGGGAGCTTCCATTTTCTCGCTGGATGACGGGAAGGCCTCAGTTCATGAGGCCTTCCATGTTTTTGTGAGTTGTATAAGCCGATGCCGGAAAGCCTGATCGCCATAGGGGATGCCCTTCCGTACCTCCTTCGCGGATCGCTCGTGACCCTGATTGTTGTGGTCGGGGCGATGGGGCTGGGACTCGTCCTCGGGGTTCCCCTGGCCGTGGGGCAGGTGTATGGCCACCCGGCGCTCCGGCGCGCCATCGCCGTATATGTCTGGTTCTTCCGGGGCATCCCGCTCCTTGTTCTTCTCTTTCTCTTCTATTTCGGCCTCTGTACGGCACTCGACATCAACCTCTCCGCCTTTGCGGTGGCGATCATCGTGCTGGGGTTGATCAGCTCCGCCTACCAGTCCCAGATCTTCCGCGGGGCGATTTTGTCGCTTCCGGAGGGTCAGTTCAAGGCGGCCCGGGCGCTCGGGATGAGCGATCTCAAGGCGATCTCCGTGATCATCCTCCCCCAGGCGCTCAGGCTATCCGTTCCCGGCTGGTCGAACGAGTACTCCATCCTGCTGAAGGATTCGGCGGTAACCTACGCGCTGGGCGTGGCCGAGATCATGGCGCGGGCGCACTTCGTGGCGACCCGGACCTACCAGCAGCTCCCCCTCTACTTCGCCGCCGGGGTGATCTTCCTGATCCTCACCTGGGTGGGGACGAAGGGGCTCCGGTTGCTGGAAGAGAAGGTCCGGATTCCGGGGTATTATACGCATTAATTGTAGGCATCTTATGGCAGCACCGATTTTACGGATCGAAAATATATCGAAGCGCTACGGGAAGAAGGACGTCCTCAAGGGGGCGTCGCTCGAGGTGAACAAGGGGGACCTCAAGATCCTGATCGGTCCTTCCGGCGCGGGGAAGAGCACGCTTTTGCAGTGTATCAATTTCCTCGTCAAACCCGATGAGGGGCGGGTCTGGCTGGACGAACAGGAGGTTCATTATGCACACAAACGCGACCTCTACGCCTACCGCCAGAAGGTCGGGATGATCTTTCAGGATTTCAACCTCTTCGACCACCTGAACGCGCTGGAGAACGTCCGGATCGGCATGGTCAAGGTGAAGGGGATGGCAAAGGCGGAGGCTAACGATCGCGCCGTGATGGAGTTGGAGCGCGTCGGCCTCGGGGACCACATGCAGAAATACCCCGCCCAGCTCTCCGGCGGCCAGAAGCAGCGGGTCTCGATCGCCCGGGCACTGGCGATGGACCCGAAGGTGATGCTGCTGGACGAGCCCACCTCGGCGCTGGATCCCGAGCTCATCGGCGAGGTCCACGCGGTCATCCGCGATCTCGGGAACAACGGCATGACGATGATCATGGCAACGCACCAGATCGGCTTCGCGAGTTCGCTTGCCAGTGAGATTGTCTTCATGGAGGACGGCCGGATCCTCGAGCGGGGGACGCCCGACAAGATCTTCAACCATGCGGAAAACACCCGGACGCGGGAATTCTGCTCCAAGATCACGGAGCTCTACGGGGAACGCTGAAAAATGGAAGAGTGGCTCTACATCCAAACCGAGGTCTATCCCGCCCTGCTCAAGGGGTTCTGGGTGAGCCTCCAGCTCATCCTTCCCTCGGCGCTCTGCGGCATCGTGATCGGGATCATGGTCGGGGTGCTCCGGGTCTACGGGAGCCGCCCCGTCACGGCCGCAGCGAATGCATTCGTTGCCGTCTTTCGGGGGATCCCGCTCGTGGTGCAGCTTTTTATCTGGTACTTCGGCCTACCCTACATCGGGATCTACCTGAGCCCATTCATTGCAGCGGTGCTGGGCTTTTCCCTCTGCAGCGGGGCCTATCACTCGGAGTACATCCGGGGGGCGCTCCTCTCCATCAAGCGCGGACAGATGCTCGCCGCCCAGTCGCTCGGCTTCACCAAGGTCCAGATGATCTTCTCCATCATCCTGCCGCAGGCGATCCGGCGGGCGCTGCCCGGTTGCGGGAACGAGATTATCTACCTGATCAAGTATTCATCCCTGGCCTACATGATCACCTGCATCGAGCTGACCGGCGAGGGAAAGATCCTCGCCTCAAATTCCTTCAAATACACGGAGATTTTCCTGATGATCGGGGCTTGCTACCTGGTGATGACCTCGGTCGCGGCCCTGTTCCTCGGCCGCCTGGAGGAGCGACTCCGGCTTCCCGGCTTCGAACATCAAAGGATATAACACCATGACTGGTTACACCCCCATCACCGCTGAAATCCGTACCCGTATCGCCGCGATCGAAGGCCTCACGCTGATTGATGCGCCCGAAAAGTTAGAAGAATTCGGGAAAGACAAAACCCCCGGCGCGTTCCACCGCCCCGAGCTGGTTGTCGAGGCGACGGAGGTTGTTCAGATCCAGGCATTGCTGCGCTTGGCCAACGATTACCACTTTTCCGTCATCCCGCGGGGGCTGGGAACTGGCCTCGCCGGCGGGGCGGTTCCGGTCCACGGCGGCGTCGTGCTGTCGCTGGCCAAGATGAACCGGATCATCGCCATTGAGCCCCGGAACATGATCGCCGTCGTCGAGCCGGGGGTCCGGAACCTCGATCTGAAAAACGCGGTACGTGAGCACGGCCTCTGCTATCCCCCCGACCCGGCGAGCAACGACACCTGCTCGATCGGGGGGAACGCCGCCACGAACGCCGGCGGTCCCGCCTGCGTCAAGTACGGCACCACCCGCGACTACATCCTGGGGCTCGAGGCGATTCTCCCGAGCGGAGAGCTGATCGAGGCGGGCGTCCGGACGCGCAAGGGGGTGGTCGGCTATGACATGACGCGGCTTCTGGTCGGCTCCGAGGGGACGCTCGGGGTGATCACGAAGCTGATCGTCCGTCTCATCCCCCATCCCGCCGACGTGACGACGCTGGTCGCCCTTTTCCCGAAGCTCGGCCCGGCGATGGAGACGATCACGACGATCCTGATGCAGGGCTACATGCCATCCACGCTGGAATTCATGGATTCCCGATGCCTGGGGCTGGTCGGCGACCTCCTTCCCTTCGCGGGTGTCAAGGAGGCCGGGGCGATGCTTCTGATCGAATCGGACGGCGCCCCGGAGGCGATCCAACGGGAGATCGCGGCAATCCGGGAGATCTGTCTTGCGGGCGGCGCAAGCGACGCCCTGATCGCCGCGGATGCCGCCCGGCGGACGCGGATGTGGGAGGTGCGCAAGGCGATATCGCTCCGAATTGAGGAGGCCCACCCGCTGGACATGCAGGAGGATATCGTCGTTCCGCTGGGGAGGATCGCCGAGTTCGTGGAGTGTCTGCCCGCATATGAGGCCGCCCACGGGGTGAAGATCTACGCGTTCGGCCATGCCGGCGACGGAAACATCCACCTGAGCATCACCGCCGACAGCCTTGACGCCCGGGAGAGTGCCGAAGCGGCGGTCCGCGAGATCATCCAAAAGGTGATCGCGATGGGGGGCACGATGTCCGGAGAACACGGTGTCGGGATCGCCAAGCAGCGCTTTCTCCCGCTCGAACTGACGCCTACGAGCATCCGCCTCCAACGGGCGATCAAGCTCCTCTTCGACCCGAACCTCATTCTGAATCCCGGAAAGATCTTCGCCTGAGCGGGTATTCCGGGGACACCTTCCGAGAGTCCGTGATGGAAATGACCGGCAGTCTCTTTCAGGCCACGCCCAGATTCCGGTAGATCTGGAGAAGCCTGGCCATGGCCTTGGCCTTCACCTCGTTGTATTCTCCAGGGCCATCGTTCTGACGCTGATGATATGCACCCTCATAAGAAGCCCCGCTTCTTCGGCGTTCCCCTTCTCGATCATCTCCAGGATCTGCATGATCTCGATGATATCATCCTTGGATTGTTTGATGATCATGTTCTTCAGGATCTGATTGGTCTGCCCCGAAGATTGGGATTATCCGTCAGTTTCTGTATTTTACTTTCCATTGGTTACACTGATGAAATCCGAAACTGTTTTAAAAGAAAAGATGCGTTTTACCGATGATAAAACAGATAAGGAAGCCATGTCGATACCTGGGGAACAAAGACGGTGATCAGATTCAATATCACTATGCCGATCAAGAAAGGGATGACTTTTCGAAACACGGCGGTTGAGGAAACATTGGCCACTGAAGCGGCGGTATACAAATTCAGCGCGATGGGAGGGGTAGAGTAACCGATCGCGGCGGCCGTGCAGATCACGACTCCAAACTGCAGGGGGTCGACGCCGAGCTTCAGGACCGAGGGCCAGAAGATCGGAACCATCACGACCATGGTGCTGATCTCTTCTAGCATAAACCCCATGAGGAGCATCAGCCCCATCACCATCAGGAGTAACCCCATTTTCCCAAGCCCCAGTGCCAGCGAAGCCAGCGCCGTCGGAACGCCCAGCATAGTTACGACGGCATTCACTCCATAGGCCATGGACACAAGAACGAATATCATGCTGGTGATCCGAACGGAGGTTCGCAGGGAATTAATCATCCCTTTCCAGGTTAGCTGCCGGTACACAAAACGTCCGATGATCGCCGCATAGATGCAGGCCAGGGCCGCAGCTTCAACGGGAGTGGCAATGCCGCCGTAGATTCCGCCCATGATCACCACGGGCACGCCCAAGATAGGGATTACTTCGTAAAGGATTCGTCCCTTCTCTTTCAAGGTGTACTTCTTTTTGCTCCGGATCCTCCCTTCGGGCATGATGAGGACGACCGCATAGAGAATCAACATCAGCAGAACCCCCGGCAAGATCCCGGCCAGGAACATCGGCCCAACCGGAGTATCCGTGACACCGCAGTAGATCAGGAACGGGTTGCTGGGAGGGATAAGCATAGCCAAAACACCGGCCACCGATACCAGCGCCGCGCTCCAGGCCCGATCATAACCCTGTTCCTCCATCATCGGGATCATGATGGAGCCCACTGCCGCCACCGCACTCACGATGGATCCCGACAAGGCGCCGAAGAAGGCGCAACTAACGATCATCACCAAGGCCAATCCCCCAGGCACCCAGCCGAAAAAAGCGTCGACCGCATTGATCAAACGGTGCATGGAGGTGCCTTCCGTCATGAGGTACCCGCTGAGCATGAATAGGGGAACGGCCAACCAGACCTCGCGGTGTAAGGCACCCGCTATGGAGGCAATAATCGCCTCCAGGGGTATATCCGCGGCCCAGGCGCCCAATCCGGCGCTGTACCCCAAGCCGGCGTAAAGGGCTACACCGGAGAGCAATGAGACAATTCCGAGGACAACGAGAGCGATGGCCATTGGTCTTCTCCTTAGATCTTCTTTTTCATCAATGAGGTGATCAGGACTTCCACCGTTTGGACAAGCATAAAGAAAAAACCCAGAATCAATGCAACCGATGTCGTCCACTGGGGGACCCTCCCGCCGAAGAACTCAAAGTCGAAGGTGGCATTGACCTCGATCAAATGGATCGTGTATTCCCAGGCCAGATACAGGACCAGCGCACAGAACAGGGCTTCGGTCAACCGCAGAAGCAGGTGCAGGATCCAGAGCGCTTTTCTCTTTTCGCGCTTTTGGAGATATTCCTGCAGCACCTCCACATTGAGATGCTGGTTGCTTCGGGACAGCAGCCCTGCCGGAATAAAAACCAAATAGAAGAACAGGATCGTGGAGCTTTGCTCAAACCAACGAATGTTGGTAAAGAATACGTATCGGAGTATCACCACGATGCCAAGCTGGACGGTAATGAAGGCCAGGATAAATATGCCGGTCCAGTCCATCAATTTCGCAGTTCCCGATAGAAATCCCTCAACCATTTTTTTCATCGACATGGATTCTCCCCTACCCTTGGGTGGAAGGGACCTTCTCCCTTCCACCCGCAAATCCGATGGGTTTCTGAAATGATGGGTTTCCCCGAGCGACCTTGGATAGAATTATTCGGCTATTTCTTGAGCTTTCCGCCGTAGATCTCGACGTAGTATTTCTGCCAAGCCTCCTTTACCCCGGAGAACTTCCCGTTCTTCAAGGTGTAGCCGGCCACCTTCGCCCCTTCTTCCCAAAGGGGCAAACCCGCGGGATAGTCCTTAACCCTTTTCTCCCAGAGATTGGTTACAACCCAATCCAGCATGGGGAAGAAGACCTCCGGTGCAACGAGAATCTCCTTCTGGCCGATGGACTGTTCGGCAAATTTGATCATGCTGGTTTCCAACTCTTGGATGCGCTCAACGGCCCGCTTTTCCACCTCGGGACAAACTTCTTTTACGATGATTTCCTGAATATCTTTTGGCAACTTCCGCCAAAAGATGGGACTGACCACGGTCGAGAGAGCATTGTGATACAGGTAAGGGAGGTGGCGGTACTTGGTGAACTCGCCCAGACCAGCGGACTTGAGGTTCGGAATCGCCGTTCCAAGAGCGCCATCGACCATCTTGGTTTGAAGCTGGGTATAGTGGGTGGTAAAATTGGTGCTCAGTCCCATCGCCCCATATGCGGCCATAAAGGCATCATCCGAATCCGCCCAGGTGGCGAGCCTTTTTCCCTTCCACTTGTCGAGGGAATCCAACACCCAATTCGTGCTCCAGAGAAGGGGGTTGGAACCAACCCAGCCGATATCGGGCAGGTTCATTATTCCATATTTCTTGCCCATGTAGTCTTCAAGGAAATCCTGCACCTTTTTGGATCGATACCATTGGGCCATTTTTTCCTTGTTCGGAAAGAAAAACTGGGACCAGACGAGCGTGCAGGCCGGATCGAGTTTCTGCCAGTACCAGCCACTTTGGGCGCCAAACTGGATGACGTTTTTCTGAATCATAGGGGTTTGTTGATCCAACCCGTATAGAGAGGACCCGTAATAGGCCTCGATCGCGAGCCGCCCCTTGGTTTTCTCGGTGACTAAATCGACAAAATCCTTATGCTGGAGGCCCACGGCGGTCTCAGGACCCCAGGGGACATTCATGATGGCCTTAATCGGCTTGCTCTCTCCAAAGGAAATGGCTGGAATGGCCAGAATGGCGCCCAAAAGAAAAATCATCGGGAAAACAAAGATTCTCCACCGCAAAATATTTTTCATGGTGATTCCCTCCTTCCTGTTCCTGGCGGTTCTTTTGATGAAAAACCCCTATAACCTTTATGACCTCCTCCTCAGTCCGATGGCAACAGCCCCGCTATACAGGGGATATGTTCTTCTAACAGACTCCATCTGTTCCGTGGCACTCAGGACATGCCGGATTCCGATTCACTCATCTCATCTCCTATCACCTCCCTTATCCTCTTTCCCTGTCGAATTGATGACAATAGACATCGAATCGCTGTTTCTCTCTTACGGCGGCCGTTTATTTCCTCTCTACAATGCCGCAGATTCCCAGCCCGCCACCACCGCAGATTGTAAGAAGGCCGTATCGGGCGCTGCGACGCGCCATTTCATGAACCAGCGTGGTGAGCCGTACCGCGCCGGTGGCCCCAATGGGATGCCCCAGTGAAATTCCCGAACCGTTGACGTTGACCTTATTGTCCAGATCTTCCTTGCGGACGCCCATCAGTTTGGCATCGGCGAGAGCCTGGGCGGCAAAAGCCTCCTGGATTTCGATAAGATCGATGTCGTCGATGGTAAGCTGTGCCTTCGTGAGGGCCTTTGCCACCGCCGCAGGTACGGCTGGATAAGTCAGTCTCGGATCGGCGCCCGCCACTCCGAAAGACTTGAGGTAGACCAGAGGCTTTGCATGATGTTCCTTCGCCTTCTCGGGCGTCGTGACAACCAGGGCCGCCGCCGCGTCATTTTCGCTCGATGAATTTCCCGCCGTGCAAACGCCACCGGTATAGACGGGACGAAGTTTGGCGAGCCGCTCCATGGACGTGTCGCGCCGAGGTGTCTCGTCGGTATCGAAGATTTCATCTTCGTCTTTTTGCATGATGCGAATGGGAACAATCTCCTCTTTGAATATTCCCGCATCTATGGCCTTGATCGCTTTCTGATGGGAACCCAGGGCCCACCGGTCAACCTCTTCCCGGGTGATCCCCTCTTCCTTTGCCGCCGTCTCCGCCCAAGCCATCATGGAGTTGAGTTCACCAAATTTTTCGATGGGCTGATGCATGGGCCTGCCGCGCTGTATTCTGTCGTAAAAGGGCAATCCCCAGAGAGACATACTACCGTGATGACGCGGGAAGAACCCCCACTTCGGGTCTTTCCTCCCCCCCACACCCCACTTCATGAATTCCCCGGGAATGTAAAACTCGGCGCGGCTCATGCTTTCCGATCCGCCTGCCACCACAATCCCGGCATTTCCCGTCTCTATCATCATGGCGGCCGACCAGACGGACTGCAGGCCGGCACAGCATCGCATGTCCAGTGTCATGCCGGGAATTTCCACGGGCCACCCCGCTTCAAGGAGTGTCAGACGGGCCAGGTTGGGAGATTCACCGTTGGCGAAGGCTTGTCCCAGAATGACTTCATCAACCTCCGCCGCCTTTATGCCCGCCTTTTCGATTGCTGCATTGAGGACGATTGCGCCCAGCTTTTCCACGGGGAAATCCCGCAATGATCCGCAATATGCCCCAATGGGCGTCCGTACCGCACTGATGATGACAACCTCTTGCATGCTGTTCCTCTTTCTTTCGTCGACTCTTTCTATTGAAGGTCCCCAAAAATTAGCCGCAACTCTTTGATAATTGCAAGGAGAAGTCCCCTTTCCGGATACGGGTAAAGTGGTGATCGCACCGCTTCGTCAGTTCATCGATGAGTGCCACCACCGATTTATCTCCCCGGGGGAAGTCTCTTTTGATGGGGCCGGCGGCAATGGTCTGTTCCACGTGTTCCTCGGCGAAGAGGAGCCTCAGCAGAAGCTCATCGTCAGAAATCCCGGGACGTCCCATCTCTTTCCTCAACTCCTTGATGGTGGGTTGCGGCTGGATCCAGTTCAAAAATCCCTGCGCCTCGGGGAGGCTCGTCATCTTCTCCAGCACATTCTGATCGACGGGGGCGGGCGTCTTCCCGTAATGTCCCAGCACATACCTGATCCCCTCTTCCGTCGATACCTTGTAGCGTTCCCCCAACAGGATGTTCAATACCGCCTGGGTACCCACAAGCTGAGAGAAGGGGGTAATCATGACAGGATAGCCCCACTCTTCCCGGATGACGCTCACCTCCTCCAAAACTTCATTCAGGCGGTGTCCCATTTTTCTCTCTGCCAGCATGGCTTTCAGATTGGATATCATGCCGCCCGGGACCTGATGGACATATTGGAAGACATCATATTCAACGGGCGCCCCCATCGGAAGGTTTTCCCTCCGCGCCACATATCTGAAATGGTCCGATATCTTTGCCACCGCTTCGTCATCCACAATGGGATTATAACCGAGCCTGCGCAGATTCATCGTTATATTTTCCGTCGATGGATGGGAGGGGCCATTGGCAAGGGGCGAGGCGCACACATCGATGGTATCGACGCCGAGAGCCACCGAATCGAGACAGCAGATGGGGGCAAGTCCCGTCGTGCAGTGGGAATGCATCTCCAGCGGCAGATTGCCGATTTCTTTCTTGATGACCGGCACCAGCGTCTTGACCCGATCGGGGGTCAGAAGCCCGATGGAATCCTTGATCATAACGACGTCGGGTTTTAGCTCCTTCATCATTTCGGCGGTCTTTCGGGCATAAAATTCGTCGGTGTGGACGGGACTGATCGAATAGACCAGGGGTATCATGACCTGAATCCCCACGGATTTTGCCGCAGCCACAGAACCTTTCAGATTGTTCCAGTCATGGAGGGCATCGAAGATCATGAGCCGTTCGATGCCGTTTGCCCCACATCGCTTTACCCACAGTTCGATGACGGAATCGGGAACGATATTGAAGCTGGTGAGAGATTTGCTTCGAATCAGTGCCGATAGGGGTGTTTTCGGCGTGGCTTCGGCCATCAACCGAACCCGTTCCCAGGGGTTTTCCCGCAGGTATCGAAGACAGGCGTCGAAATGACAGGTGCCCATCAGTTCTATGGCCTTGAAACCGGCGTCATCCATAACGGGCGCAATGGGAAGCATGTGGGCTGTCTTCATCCGCGTCGCCCACAGGCTCTGGGGGCCGTCCCTCAAAGTAGTGTCTACAAGTCTGATATCTTTCATTGTCCGTATCCCCTCAGAACGGTATCTTCTATCCAGCGGGTGTTTATTCTTCCCTCAAGATAATCTTTGTTTTTCAAAATATATTGATGAAAAGGAACCGTTGTATCCACGCCGGATATGGTGAAATGATCCAGTGCATATTGCATTTTTTTTATGGCATCAAAACGATCTGTTCCCCATGTAACAAGCTTCGCCAAAAGCGAATCATAATAGGGAGAAACGACACAGCCGGCGTAACAGTGACTGTCGATCCTGATTCCCTCGCCCTCCGGTGGGTCCCATGCGTCGATATGTCCCGGAGAGGGGTGAAAATTCCTGTCCGGCGACTCTGCATTGATACGGCACTCGATGGAATGACCCGACACTTTTACGTCGTACTGAGAGATGCTGAGCGGATTCCCGGCGGCAACATTGATCTGTTCCTTGACGAGATCCACACCTGTGATCATTTCCGTTATGGGATGCTCCACCTGAATGCGCGTATTCATCTCGAGAAAGTAAAAGGATTCCTGATCCTGATCGAATACGAATTCTATGGTTCCCGCATTTTGATAACCGATATGGGTGGCAATCCGCACCGCCGCATCGCAGATCCTTTTCCTCAGTTCGGCCGTCATCACAGGCGAAGGAGCCTCCTCGAGTATCTTTTGATACCGGCGCTGGAGGGAACAGTCGCGATCGAAGAGATGTATTATGTTACCCTGCCTGTCTCCTATAATCTGAACCTCTATATGGCGGGCATTGGGTATGTAACGTTCGATATACAGCCGACCGTCGCCGAAGGCGGCAAGGGCTTCACCGGACGCTTCTTCAAAGACGTCCTTGATATCTTCAGGGACATGGACGGTCTTTATCCCCTTCCCCCCCCCTCCGGCGGCTGCCTTGATCAGGACAGGGAAACCCAGTTTTGTTGCTGCTTTTTGTGCCTCCTCGCTGGTGGCAACCATCTCCGATCCCGGAATGACGGGGATCCCCAATTTGCGACCCATCTCCCGTGCCAGGAGCTTGTCCCCCATTTTCCGGATATTGTCCGCCGTGGGTCCTATAAATATGAGGCCGTTTTTTTCGCAGGCCTCTACAAGATCGGGCCGTTCCGCCAAAAAACCGTATCCCGGATGAATGGCATCGGCACCGCTTCCCAGGGCGGCGGCAATCATCGTTTGCACCTTCAGATAACTGTCGATCGCCTGAGGGGGTCCTATGCAAACGGCCCGGTCGGCTGCCTTTGCCGGCTTGCTCTCCCTGTCGGCCGTCGACACCGCTACAATGGTTTCTATTCCCAAGTCGCGGCAAGCCCTTATGATGCGCAGGGCGATCTCGCCCCGATTGGCCACAAATACTCGTGAAACCTTCATCAGGCGCTTTTCCTCATCTCCCCGTCCAGATCGCCAGCCTCTTGCACCAGGAAAAGCGTCTGCTGGAATTCCACCATTTCACCATCTTTCGCACAGATCTTGGCAATGCGCCCGCTCACGCCCGCCTTTACCGTATTGAAAAGTTTCATGACCTCGATAATGCATACCGTGTCATCGGCCGCAATATTTTGGCCTGCTTCCACAAAGGCGGGTGCTCCCGGTTTGGGTGCCCGGTAAAAGGTCCCCAGCAAGGAGGCCTTGATCGGTGTGAGGCCGCTTTCGTCAGTGAAGGCACCGGCAGTATCTGAAGCCCTTTCATCTTTCTTCATCTTTTCAGGGGGGGGCACGGAAACAGCCGGTTTTGCAGTTTTTTCGGAAACACATTTCGAATCCACGACAGATGCCCTGTTGCCCTGTTTTCTTACATCTATTTTCAGATCTCCTATTTCCAGATGCATTTCATCGTATTTCGATTCTTCAATCAGTTTCAAAATCAAGAAAATGTCTTCCTGCGTTATGGGCTCCATGGATGATTCTCCTTAAAAATATTAAATTACTTCCTTCTCCTTTAATGTTTCTATCTCCTCTCTTCTCATGCCTAATAATCCCTCGTATATTTCTTCGCTATGCTGGCCGGGATAGGGCGCCGATGGAGAAAGATCCCCCGGAAGCCGTGTAAAACGGATAGGGAATCCGGCTGTTTTTACACCTGTATCACCGTAAAGCGGATGCTTCAGTTCCTGGATCATTCCCCGGTATTTCAGGTGTTGGTCCTCCAGAACCTCCTCCACTTCGGGCACCGTATCGCAGGGGACCTTATGCTCCCTGAGACGTTTCAACGCCTCCTCTTTTGTGTATCTTTTAATCCACTCTTTGACTATTTCTTCAACAGCGTCGGAGTTTTTGAATCGACCTTCAGGATTCTTGAAGCGCGCGTCCCCCTTGAGGTCTTCCCGTTCAATGGCTCCCAGGAATGCCTCCCACTGGGCGTTGTTTGCCACTGCGATCACAATGAATCCGTCTTTCGCCTCATAGGCGTTCCAGGGGGCCAGCCTGGGATTCCTGTTCCCCGTTCTCATGGGAACGCCGATGGAGAGATGGTAATCGAGGGCTTCGTCCAAGATCATGGAGAAACAACTGTCCTGCATCGAGACATCGATTCTCTCTCCATGTCCCGTTTTCTCTCGCGATACAAGGGCGGCCAGGATACCGGCCATACTGTAATAAGAAGAAATCAAGTCGCCAATCCAGGCCCCGCAACGGGTGGGAGGACCATCAGGAAAGCCCGTAATGCCCATGATGCCGCTCGTTGCCTGAATGGTCAGGTCAAAGGCCGTTCGGTCCCTGTTGGGGCCGTCCTGTCCGTAACCGGAAATGGAACAGTAAATAATTTTTGGATTTATTTTTTCAAACTCGGCATAGGTGAAGCCCAGGCGTTCCATGACGCCGGGTGCAAAATTTTCTATAACGACATCACTCTTCTCAACGAGGCGTTTCAGTATGCCCTTTCCCTTTTCACTCTGCAGGTTGAGAAAGATACTCTTCTTTTTTCTGTTTCGCTTCAGATAGAGGAGGGAAACGTCCTTATCGTCCTTTCGGCTGAGGGTCACCCCATCGGGACCGGCAAAAGGAGGATTCCACTGGCAGGGATCACCTGTTTTGGGCCTCTCAACCTTGATCACCTCGGCCCCCATGGCCGCAAGGTTCATGGCACAGTAAGGCCCCGATAAATATGCCGTTAAATCAATCACTCTGATACCATCGAGATGTCCCTTCACTCCTGCCTCCCTTTTTTAATAAAATTTCCTCAGCAGATCAGATCACCATTGAATAACCAATGAACAACAAGAAGATTTCGGTTGTTATAAGAGCATTATTAGTGCCAAATTAATAAACCATGCACATTAAGTCACTTAGGAATCATTCAAAAAAGCAACCGTTTAAATCGCTGACATATATGTCTTGTTTTCCATACAGATACATGCATTATGTCCTGTTATCCGGACATGGCTTCCCGTCAACGGAACACAGATGCGGATCAATGGCAAGAGGTGCCGGTAAGATTGTTCATGAAATAAAAATGGTATGATTATTCCCGAAGGCTATATTTTTTTGAGCTTGTCATAGAGAACCGATCGCGACACCCCCAGAAGTTTTGCGGCTGCCACCTTGTTTCCGTAGGTCGATCTCAGTGTTTCCCGAATAATTTCCTTCTCTCTGTTCTCCACGCCCCTTTTCAGAGGCAACAAAACGGGCTTGGAATAATGATCCTCCACTCGGGCAAAGAGGGAGGGAGGGAGGTGTTTGGGTTCGATAACGTTTTCATGGGGCAGCAGGTTATGCATGGCAAAATTGACAACATTTCTCAATTCTCTCATGTTGCCGGGCCATCCATACTGCATGAGCAGAGACTCCGCCTCCCGCGAAAAGACCACTTTTCCCGTACCGTGGCCGGGCAGTGACGAAGCCACTATGCTCCGGGCAATGAGGAGAACATCCTCTCTCCGGTCTCTTAACGGAGGAATCTTCAACACAAAGACATTGATTCGATAAAACAAATCGGAGCGGAAGGTTCCCTTCTCCACCATATCTTCAATATTGCGGTTCGTAGATGCAATCAGTGAAAATTCCACGGGGATGGTCTTGGACCCGCCCAGTCTCGTTATCTGCTTCTCCTCCAGGACCCTGAGGAGCTTTGCCTGCATCTCCAGCGGCATGTCGCCGATCTCATCCAGAAAAAAGGTGCCACCCTCTACCATCTCAAATTTACCGATCTTCCCCTTCTGTGTCGCACCGGTGAAGGTGCCCGATTCGTAGCCGAAGAGTTCGGACTCCATCAATTCCTTGGGAATGGCTGCGCAATTTATTGCCAGGAAAGATCTCTCCGATCTGGGGCTCATTCGGTGAATCGCTTGTGCGAAAAGCTCCTTCCCCGTACCGCTCTCACCCAGAATGAGTATTGGAAGTGATGACGAGGCATATTTCGCAGCCTGCTTCTTTAACTGTTTCGCCTGATAACTGTCGCCAATAATATCATTGATGCTGTACTTTGCCTGGAGAAATTTCCTCAGCTCGGCCCCCATGCTCTCAACTTTTATCTTAAGATTGGCAACCTTTTCATTCATATTTTTCAATTCTTTTATATCCCGAAAGAGTACCTGGGCAATAACCCATTTCACCTTGGAGCCTTGCTTTATGGGAATCCTGTTAACAACAAGATCCTTCCCTTTCCACTTGTGGATGACCCCGTGTTCGGCAACGCCAGTCCTTGCGATTACGGGTATCCGCGCACGGGGAAAGAATTCCCTGATATCCCTGCCAAAGTCACTTCCTTGCTTCATATTGTACATTTCCGCGTAGGAACGATTGAAATAGAGAATTTTTCCTGCGGCATCACAAATCACGAGCCCTTCATGTGTATTGTCCAGAAGAAGCTCCAGCATGTCCCTGAAATCGTCTTCAGCCATGCAACACCTTCAATTTGCTATTTTCAGGAGAGGGTCCGGAACCATGTCATCCGTGGGGAATAAGCACCCTTTCATGGTTTTTCATGAAAGGGGGATCCTTTGTCGTTATAACATTAGTTCAATCTAAAGCTTAGCAAAGATAGTCATTGGTGGTTTTTACCTATAACAATTGTCTAAAACGTATAAACAACAATGTCAAGCCTCATTTAGCCGGGGTCAAATCATTCATGAGTACAAACATTTGAAATTACATGGATGTTTTATGAGATTGCCGTTTTGGTGTATGTTTTTGATATCCAAAGCTTTTCGCCTGACAAGGTTGTGGCCCGGCCTCATTTAGGAGGATGTTGAAAAAACACCCGAATGGGCAGGCTGTTCAAAAATGGTCAGATGCAAGGCGTGCAAAAACCGAGGAGCGAGGCGTATTTAGAAATACGTTGAGCGACGAGGTTTGCAGCGCAACGCAGCAGATGACCGTTTTTCAACAGCCTGTTAGCGGCTGGGTTGCATCCCGTGCCAGATATGGGGGACGATTGCCCGCTGGGGCACCGCGTGTGCCCCAGCGGGAAGAGGCGGAAGACTCTCCGGGTTCCGCGACAGCAGCGTCGCAGCAAAACCGGAACCCGCAAAGGAGCGCAAAATACCCCAGCCCATGGCGCCGGAACCGGCAACGAGGACGGAGCGAATCATCAATTCGGTGGTCATTACATTTCCTTTCAGTGTATAATGGGAACATGAACGAAGAAAACCCGAACCATATCCAAGTGGCCTGCGCGATCATCGAGCGGGACGGCCTCGTCCTGGCCGCCCAGCGGAGCCGATTCATGCGCATGCCCCTCCAGTGGGAGTTTCCCGGCGGGAAGATCGAACCGGGGGAGGGGCCGGAGGTGTGTCTCCACCGGGAGCTGTTGGAGGAGATGGGCATCCGCGTTGCCGTCAAGCGGGCGATGCCGCCCTCGATGCACCGCTACCCGGCCTTCACAATCACCCTGTACCCTTTCGTCTGCGGAATCCTCTCCGGAGAGATGGTCCTGAACGAGCACCGGGCTATTGCCTGGCTCAAGCCGGAGGAGCTGCCGGCCCTCAACTGGGTCGAAGCGGACTTTGCGGTTGTCGCGGCATACCGGCGGGCCGGATGCCCGTAACTCCAGGCCGCAGTCCGGAGCCCATCGAAAAAAGAGGAAAACTTGAGCAAATGGGCGTTTCAGCCTGTCAGAGTCCGGTCCAGAGGGCGATCCGGTAGGCCGCCATGCCGCCCAGATAGGAGACGGCGAGCGTCAGGCCGAGTGAGGCGTAGAACCAGAGGCGGTCGGCCATCTCCTGCCGCATGACCACAATCGTCGCGGCACAGGGGACAAAGAGCATCAGGACCGTCAGGAAGGCCAGCGCCGAGGCATGGCTCATCACCGTCGGGAGGACCTGCAGTAACCCCTCTTCGCCGACGCCGTAGAGCACGCCGAGCGTGGCCACCGCGCTTTCCTTCGCCGCGATGCTGGTGAGGAGCGCCGTTACCATCTTCCAGTCGAGGCCGAGGGGGCGGCCGAGCGGCTCCAGAAAATGGCCGATCGCGGCGAGGATGCTGGTCTCCGTCTTTCCGTCGGGCAGGTAGGAGAGGAGCCAGACGAGAACGGAGACCGCGAGGATCACGGTTCCCGCCTTCCGGACAAAGGAGACGGTTCGCGCCTGGATCACGTTCAGGATCGTCTTGAGGTTCGGCCGGTGGTAGAGGGGCAGCTCCATGATGAAGGGGGTCGGGGCGTCCTTCATCAGGAAGTGATGGACGGCCATCCCGGTCAGTCCGAGCACCAGGATGTTCAGCGCCACGAGCGACCAGACGACCGGCCCGGCCTGGGTGGCGAAAACGGCGGCGGCGACGAAGGTCAGAACGGCCAGGCGGGCGGTGCAGGGGACGAACGGGGTCAGCAGCATCGTCAGCAACCTCGCTTTTTTCGACTCGATGATCCGGACGCCCAGGATCGCCGGGACGTTGCAGCCGAAGCCGAGGCACATCGGGATGAAGCTCTTGCCGTGCAGCCCCACGAGGTGCATGAAACGGTCCATCACGAAGGCGGCCCGGGCCATGTAGCCGACATCCTCGAGAACGGCGAGTGTGGCGAAGAAGATCAGCAGGATCGGAAGAAAGGTCAGAACCGACCCCACCCCCCCGATCACCCCGTCGATCAGCAGTCCGCGGAGCCAGGCCGGCGCGGTTGACAGATGCGATTCGATGCCGGCGCCGAAGCTGCCGATGATCCCCTCCAGGAGCTTCTGGAGGGGGAAGCCGATCTTGTAGGTCAGCGCAAAGACGAAGCCCAGCACCCCCAGGAGCACCGGAATGCCGTAAACGGGCCGGGTCAGGATGTGGTCGATCCGGTCGGTCATCACGACCTGGCCCATCTTGAACCGGGAGACGCAGGCGCGGGTGATCTCCTCGACCCAGTCGTAGCGACCGCAGACCACGGCGTGGAGGGAATCCTCATGGGCGATCAGCAGCGAACGGACCTCTTCCCAAACCGGCGCGGGGACGGCCCCTTCCATCATCGTCGAAATCTCCGGGTCTCCTTCCATCAGTTTGGCGGCGATCCAGGGGATGGTGTAGGGGGGGTGAACCGAATCGCGGATCAATGCCGAGAGTTTCAAAAAGACGTCGCGGTGGTTCGGCGATACCTCGGGAAGCCTCGGCCGGTAGACCGCCTTCCCGCGGGAGACGGCGATAACCTGCTGGACGAGTTCCCGGATCCCACGGTTCTTCGTCGCGACCATCGGGACGACCGGAAGGCCCAGGGCCGCCTCCAGCGCGTCGGTGTCGATCCGGATCCCCTGCTTTTCCGCCACATCCAGCATGTTCACGGCCACGACCACCGGCGGACCCAGCAGGAGGAGTTCCGCGAGGAGGTAGAGGCTCCGTTCGAGGGCCGCGGCATTGGCCAGCAGCACGATCACGTCGGGCGCCTCGTGGATGACGAAATCCCGGGCGACCCGCTCCTCTTCCGAAAAGGAGGTCAGGCTGTACGTGCCGGGGAGATCCACGATCCGCATCTCCACGCCGTCCGCCGTGTGGGCCCCCTCCTTCTTCTCCACGGTTTTTCCGGGCCAGTTGCCGACATGCTGCGAAAGTCCCGTCAGAATGTTGAACACCGTCGATTTCCCCGCATTGGGCTGGCCCGCCAGCGCGATGAGAAGAGGGGCGATGTCGGGTTTTTGGATCTGCTGCCCGCGGGGGGGCTGGCAGTCGACCAGGATCTTCGCCGCTTCGCCCGTTCCCAGTGCAACCCGCGTGTCGGCCACCTGGACGATCACCAGGCCGCCGCTTGCGTGGAGAAAGCGGATCCTCGTGTTGAGGACGATCCCCATCCCGGCGAGCCTGCTGATCAGGGCGTGGTCGCCGGCGATATCATGGATGATCCCCTCTTCACCATTCCCGAGGGATGTGACTGTGCGGCAGGTTGCATTTGTCGGCATCATTCGTTCCATAAAAGAAAATCGATTCGAGTTCCTTTCCTTTTAGCACGAAACCACCGCGGATGTCACCGAAAAAGGGGAGACGGACCGTTTCATACCCGTTGACTTTGCCGCAATGAGGCGTATAAAGGTGGGCACCGGGCTTTTCAGACCCTTTTGAGGACAGGCGCGGATTGCGCCGTATCGGCACTCAAGGAGGCAGGTTTATGATCGATGCGGGTTCAAGTTACAGTGTGGTGCTGCGGGTAGAGATCCCCAACCGGCCGGGGATGCTTGCAAAGGTGATGTCCGTGATCGGCAGGGCCGGAGGCAATGTGGGAGCGATCGACATCGTCGGATTCAACAACGGCTCTATCATCCGTGATATCGTCGCGAGCGCGGCGGATCTTGACGTGGCGAAGCTGATCACCGCCGCGGTCCGGCGAATCAAGGAGATCACGGTCCTCAACGTGGCGGATCGGACCCTCCTCGTCCACCAGGGGGGGAAGATTGAGATGGCGAGCAAGGTTCCGCTGAAGACCCGCGACGATCTTGCGATCGCCTACACGCCGGGCGTGGCCCGGGTCGCGATGGCCATTTACGACGAGCCGGAACGCGTCTATGAACTGACCATGAAAAAGAACAGCGTTGCGATCGTTACGGACGGCACCGCCGTTCTCGGCCTCGGTGATATCGGTCCGGCGGCGGCGCTGCCGGTCATGGAAGGAATGGCCCTTCTCTTCAAGAACTTCGCCGGAATTGACGCCTTTCCCATCTGTCTGGATACACGGAACCCGGAGGAGATCATCCAGGCGGTGAAGTGGCTCTCTCCCGGCTTCGGCGCCATCATCCTGGAGGACATCTCCGGCCCCCGCTGTTTCGAGATCGAGAGTCGTCTGAAGAAGGAGCTGGATATCCCCGTTTTTCACGACGATCAGCACGGCACGGCCGTGGTGGTGCTGGCGGGCCTGATCAACGCGCTGACCGTGGTGGGAAAAAGGCTGGAGGATGTCCGGATCGTCGTCTGCGGTCTGGGCGCCGCCGGGATCGCCACGATCCGTCTGCTCATGGCGTCGGGCGCCGGTCATATCGTCGGCTGCGACCGGGGCGGCATCCTCTACCGGGGGCGCCGCGAGAATATGAATCCCGTCAAGAAGGAGATCGCCGGTCTCACCAACCCGGAACGGATCAAGGGTACGGTCGGCAGGGCTCTCCAGGGGGCCGATGTCTTCATCGGCGTCTCCGAATCCCGTGCGGTTTCCGTCGCGGACATCCGGGGGATGACCAAAGACGCCATCGTCTTTGCGATGGCCAACCCCGTTCCGGAGATCCTGCCCGAGGAGGTGGATCCCTATGTCCGGGTCATCGCCACCGGCAGGCCGGATTATGACAATCAGATGATCGACATTCTTTGCTTTCCGGGCCTTTTCCGGGGGGTTTTCGATTGCCGGGCCCGCGAGATCAACCAGGAGATGCTGATCGCAGCGGCCCATGCGATCGCCTCCTGCGTCGCCCCCGAAGAGTTGATGGAACAACACATCGTCCCCAGCGTCTTCAACCGGAAGGTGCCGAAAAGGGTCGCCCAGGCGGTGACCGAGGCGGCGCTCCGGACGGGCGTCGGAACGACGGCGCACAAATACACGATGTTCTCGTAAGCCCGGCGGATGAAGCAGGGTTTTGATTCCTTACGCGGTATTTTGGGAGGGGCGTTTCATGGAAACCGATCACCGTCCGTGGGGATACTACACGGTTCTAAGCGATGAGCCGGACCACAAGGTCAAACGGATCTGCGTTTTCCCGGGGAAGCGCCTGAGTCTCCAGCGCCACCGCCGCCGGGCGGAACACTGGTACCTCGTCCGCGGGGAGGCGATCGTGACCATCGAAGACCGTGAGCTTGCCCTCCGGCCGGGGGAGGCCGTCGACATCCCCTGCGGGGCGGCGCATCGTCTCCGGAACACGGGGGCGGCGGAGACGGCCTTCATCGAGGTCCAGACGGGGGAGTATTTCGGAGAGGACGATATTGAACGGATAGCGGACGACTACGGCCGCGCCTGAGAGCACTCCCGGATGAGGCGCAGACCGTTGTCCCGAAAGACCGCGTCATAGAAGGGTTGGGATAGATCGAACCCGAGGAGGGTGTCGATCTCATCCTCGCGGGGGAAGAGGATATTGGGGAAGTCCGAACCATAGAGGATCCGTTCCCGGTGCGTCTCCAGAAAGTCGTTTCCGAGATCGAACATGGAACCGAGGCGGGGGAGGAAGGAAAAGGCCGTGTCCAGGTAGAGCCGGGGATGGTCGGCGAGGAGAGCCCCGAACGGACCATACTCGAGCGCCCCCATGTGGGCGACGATTGCGGGGAGATCGGGATGGCGGGCGAGGAGTCTCCGGAAGGGGGCGACGCCCACGAACTCGTTTCCCACCGGTCCCGTTCCGACATGGAGGAGGAGGCGCTTTCCCTTCGCCGTGACCAGCTCGCAGAGCGGAAAGAGCCGTTCGTCGTCGGGGGAGAACCGCTGGACCAGGAGCTGGAGCTTGAACCCGAGGATCCGGGGATGGTCGAGAAGGTCGGCGGCCATCGCGAGGCCGTCTTCATCGTCGGGATGGAAGGCCGCAAAGCAGTAAAGATCCGGCAGTTCCGCCAGGATTTTCAGATTCCAGTTGTTGAGGCCCCGCGCGATATCCTTCCGGTGGGCGTAATTGGAGTAAACGATGGGGCCGACGCCCCGCTCGCGGAGGTAGGCGACGCTCTCGCGCCAGTAGAACGGATGGAGGACACTCCAGCCGTAGTCCGTCACGAACTGTCGCCGGATCGCATCGAACAGCCGGTCCGGAAAGAGGTGGACGTGGAAGTCCACGATCGGCTGCGGCAGGCGCTTCGCCGCATGCGGCATCAGACCTCTCCGGATTTTCCCGTCTTCTTCAGCCGCTTGGCATCCTTCTTTTCCTTCAACGTTTTGGAAGGCTTTTTCTTGGTATCTTTTTTAACGTCCTTGTCTTTGCCCATGATTTTCCCTCCTGTTTGATTTGCTGCCGTGCGGTGTTTCCATACCTGAACCGGCCGGTTTTCGCAACCAATATCTTCTTCTGAAGCTCCCGGCCGGCGGCCGTCTTTTCCACGAAAAGCCTTCTCCCGCTCCAGGGATCCCGCCCGGTATGGTACATCAGGGTGGAGATCGTCGCCGGAGTCGGGGTGAAGAGCTGGACCTGCTCGGGGTGGAGGGCGAGTTCCCGGCCGGCGAAGCCGCGGAGGGCCTCCATGTCCGCCTGTGTGCAGCCGGGATGGGCGGCGATCAGATAGTAGGTCAGGAACTGCTCCTTTCCCGCCTCTGCCGTGAGCTTGCAAAAGTGATCGCGGAAGGCGAGCAGGGACCCGGTTCCCGGCTTTCCCATGCACCGGAGGACCTTCTCCTCCGAGTGTTCGGGGGCCACCTTCATCTGTCCGGAGATGTGGCGGCGGACGACCTCGCGGAGGTAGGGAATGCCCTGTTTCCGGTCTGCCAGCAACAGATCGTACCGGATGCCGGACGCGACGATCGCCTGTTTGACGCCGGGAACATCACGCAGTTTCCGGAGGAGGGCGATCTGGCGGCCGTGATCGGGACGGAGGTTTTCGCACACCTCGGGATAGAGGCAGTTACGGTCGGGGCACGCGCCGCGGGCGAGCTTCCTTTGACATTCGAATCCGTACATGTTGGCCGTCGGCCCGCCCACGTCGAGGATGCGCCCCTTGAAGCCGGGGAGCGAGGTCAGCAATTCCGCCTCCCGGAGGATGGAGGCTTCGCTCCGGGAGCTGACCTGACGCCCCTCGTGGACGGCGATTGCGCAGAAATGACACCCCCCGTAGCAGCCCCGGTGGGTGGCGATGGAAAAGCGGGTCGTCTCCAGCGCCCGGACCTCGCCATCGCGGCGATGGGAGGGATGGACCGCCCGCGCGAAGTTCATCCCGTGGACCTCGTCCATCTCCGCCTCCGTGAGCGGCGGCGCCGGCGGGTTGTGGATGAGCCAGCGCGTATCCTGTCGCTGGCAGAGCCCCTGCGCCGTCCGGGGATCCTGGTTCCGGCAGAACTTCAGGAACATCTTCTCGAAGGACTCCGGGTCCGCCGCCGCCTCTTCCCAGCAGGGAAGTTCAAGAAATTCCGGCTTTCGTTCCGCCGCGGCGTAGCAGAGGCCCCGCAGCTCCGAGACGTCCCGCCCATCCCGAAGATGGGCGGCGAGTTCCAGAACCGTATTGTCCGCCATGCCGTAGAGGAGAAAGTCGGCCTTCGCGTCGGTCAACACGGAGCGGCGCACCCGGTTCGACCAGAAGTCGTAATGGGCGATCCGCCGGAGGCTCGCCTCGATCCCGCCCAGCACGATGGGCGTCGTCTGCTTGAAATAACGGCGGATCAGGTTGGCGTAGGCAATCACCGCGCGGTCGGGGCGGCGGTTGTTGATCCCCCCGGCTGTGAAGTCGTCCTCCCGGCGCCTCTTCCCGGAGGCGGTGCGGTTTGCGACCAGGGAATCGATGCAGCCGCCCGTGACGCCCCAGAAGAGTCCCGGTTCTCCGAGGCGGGTGATATCCTTTTCGGAGTCCGTATCCGGCTGGGGGATGATCCCCACGCGATATCCGGCGGCGAGCAGGCGTTGTCCGATCACGGAGACGCCGACGAAGGGGCTGTCGAGGTAGCTGTCCCCGGTGATCAGGATCACGTCGAGCCGCGTCCAGCCGAGATCCCGGACTTCCTCAGGGGTGGCGGGGATGAACATCGTTCTTACCGCTCTGTCAGCCGCGGCCCTATTTTCCCACGGTCAGCTTCTCGGTTTTGGAGCCGAAGACGCTGCACGTGGCCTTGACCTCGATCACGTCGCCGGGAGCGGCATCCAGCGGGTAGGTGTACGAAAAGGTCTCCGGCCCAGGTTGGCTCTGGTATTCGGTCGTGGAGACCGTTTTGCCGGCCTTTCTGATCTCGACCTTGTCGATATAGTGTTTGGCCGGATCGGACACGCCGTGGGTGATCCGGACCTCCAGCATCTTTTTGGCCTGGTCGTAGGTGAGAACGACATTCTTGGGGGAATGCGCCGTGGCCGTGAGGGGGAATCCCGCGATGAGCAGGATGGCGGAGAAAATGAAGAGCGCGACCGCGACAAGCCGGCTTCCCTTTTTCTTCGATATATTCTTCCCTTTTTTCTGAATCATAATGTCTTCTCCTTTCTAAGTAAACGCCGCAGATGGGCGTTTTGGAAGCAGCCCGTCCACAGTGCGGGGCTTCCCGGCAAGGAAACCGTCTATTTTTTTATTGCGCCCCTTATCCCCGCCCACAAGGCGGGTCTTGCGGGATGCGCTCCCGGTCAACAGCCTGTTAAACGATGATCTCCATATCCTGACCAAGCGCAAAGCACTCCAGCGGGCTCTCGGCGGCGATCCGCCGGCAGTCCGCAACCATCTCATCCACCGCATCGTCCGTCCGTTCCTGGTTGTGGTGAAAGAGGCCGAGACGACCGGCGCCGGCGTCAAGGGCCAGCCGCAGCGCGTCCGTATAGACGGAATGGCCCCAAGTCCTGGTCAGGTGGTATTCCGGGGGACGGTATTCGGCATCGTGGACGAGCAGATCCGCCCCCTTGGCGAAGGCCGCGTAATCCTCGTAGACCAGACCGCCCGGATGCCGGTAGGTGAGCTCGTTGTCAGTCAGAAAGACGAAAGATTTTCCGTCCTCTTCAAAACGGTATCCCATCCCCTGGTTGGGGTGGCTGATCGGGATGGGGGTGATGGTCAGGCCGCCGAGTTGAAAGGTTTCCTGGCAGGCGTCATGATAGCGGATGTCCGCCGTGATGTCTTCGAAATTCACGGGGAAATTGGGAGGTGCCATGATTCGGGAGATGATCTCCCGGACGGAGGACTGGGCGGAGGGGCAGCCGAAAAGCGAGATCCGCGTGCCGGACAGGTAGATGGGCTTGAAGAAGGGAAACCCCATGATGTGATCCCAGTGGGAATGGGTGAAGAACATCGAATAGTCGAAACGTTTCTCGGCGATGAGGCGGTTTCCCAGCCGCCGGATGCCCGAACCGGCGTCGATGATGACGATGCGGTCATCCCTGGTACGGATCTCGATACAGGGGGTGTCTCCGCCGTAGCGCAGATACTCCCTGCCCGAGACCGGAATGGATCCCCTCGCCCCCCAGCAGCGGACCAGCATATCCTTCATTCCTTTTGTGGATCGGATTTAAATCTATAACAACCGGAAATCTTTCTCCCGGAAGATGCGCAGGCAGGCGTCGACAACGGCGGGGTCGTAAAGAATCCCCCGCTGCGCCCCGATCTCCTCCAACGCCCTGTCCAGCCCCGGCATCGGCCGGTAGGAGCGGTGCGAGCACATCGCCTCCACCACGTCCGCCACTGCCAGCACCCGCGCCTCCGGCAGAATCTCCTCCCCCTTCAAACCCAGGGGATATCCCGATCCGTCCAGCCGTTCATGATGCTGCCAGACGATCCGCGCCACGGGCCACGGAAACTCGACCTCCTTCAGGATATCATACCCCGTCTGGGGATGTGTCTTGACCTGTTGAAACTCTATCGCAGACAGCTTCGCGGGTTTGCCCAGAATTTCCGCAGGTAACGGGATTTTTCCGATGTCGTGGAAGGTGGCCGCCGTCCGGATTCCCTCCAGGGTTTCATCGGAGAGCTCCATCTCCATCGCGATCGTCCGGGCCAGGTCCGCCACCCTTTTGTGATGTCCCGCCGAGTAGGGGTCCTTCGTTTCGATCGCCAGGGCCAGTGTACGCAATGTCGCCCCCATCGCCTGCCGCAGGTTATCCAGGGTGTGGCTCAGTTGCTCCTCGGCCTCCCGGCGTTCGGTGAGCGACCGCTGCAGCGCGTCGGTCCGTTGGCGCACGGCCAGGGTCAGGCGCGCCCGGTGACCGGCCGCCAGACCGATCAGAAGGGCTATCAGGATGGCGATCGCCAGGGTTATTGCGCGGAACTGGAGAAGGAGTTTCCCCACCGACGCGGTCCAGCCCTCCGCGGGCAGGGCGGCCAGTTTCCAGTATCCGTCGGGGATGTCAACCTGAGCGAACACAGGGTTTTCCGCCAGTACGGTTTTCTTCCCGGACAGGAGTCGGCCGGAACGGTCCAAGAGCGCGACCTGCAGACCCTGTGGGGGGGAATCCAGACCCGCCTCGGTGAGGATGGGGGGGAGGTCCAGTACGACGGAGACCAGCCCCCAGAGGCTGTCCCCGGTGTAAAGGGGCTGTCTGGCAACGAGTCCCAGCCCCCTGGGGCGAAGCGTATAAGGGCCGCTGATCACAATCCGGTGCGAGCGGATGGCGCGCTGGACATCCGCGCGGATCTGCGGGCGGGCGTCGCGGAGAAGATCCTGGCCGGTCAGGCTATCGTTGCTTCCCGTCGGGTAGATGAACTGGGTGATCCCGCCGGGGGCGATGGAGAGGCTGCGAATGCCGCTGGTTCCGCTGCTGAGCCCCGCCCCGTAGGCGGCGAATTCCGCCGGGGCGATCCCCTTGTTGGCACGGATGTATTCCTCCGTGAAGGTCTTGAGCGCCTTCAGGATGGCCAGACGGCCGTTGATTTCCGCGCCGAGGGTCCGGCCCTGGACCGTCAGGGTTTCGGCGACCTGAGCGCGTTTTTCAGCGATCAGCCTCTCCTGGAACCAGAGCCCGGTCCACCAGCAGGCCGGCAGCAGCAGGGCCAGCGCCAGCAGGGCGGCGATCGCGGATCGGCGGCGGGGTCTATTCTGCAAGAATGATGCGGTCATTGGCCTCAACGTCACGACGGAAGGTGCTTTCAAAGCCCCCTCCCACGGTTCTGCCTGTCGACAGCCTTAGGGTTTCCGGTTTGCCCCTCTTGAACAGCCTGCTCAATCAAAATCCGAGGGAAAACCATGCTTTTTTGGTAAAATAGCCGGTCGTTTCCCTCCTGTCAAGGGTTAATCGGGTCGGGTTCACCCCAAGCTGGCTGGGATATGGACTTCATTGGAAGGGATGTGCTATTGTATCCGCGCATTTTTCTTTATGATCGGATCAGAAAGGGGAAAACGATGACGACAATCAAAATCAAGGGGATGACCTGCCGGCACTGCGTCATGGCCGTGACCAAGGCGCTCGGCGGCATCGACGGAATCAGGGATGTGCAGGTGGATCTGGAGAAGGGCGAGGCGGCCTTCACGGAGGAGAAGCCGATCGATCGGGCGCTGATCCGGGAGCGGATCGTGAAGGCGGGGTTCGACGTTGCCGACTGACCGGATCCTCAAGACGACCGTTTCCGTGGGCGGGATGAGCTGCGCCGCCTGCGTCCGCCGTGTGGAGAATGCGCTCCGGGAGGTGCCGGGGGTGACGGACGTCGCGGTGAACCTCGCGACCGCACGGGCGACCGTCTCCCACCATCCCGACTGGGCCGGCCTCGAAGCGCTGAGACAGGTGATCACCGATCAGGGGTACGACTTCCTGGGGATTCCCGACGACACCCGCGAGGACCCGATCGGTGCGGCCCGGGAGCAGGAGATCCGGGACCTCAGGACACGCTTTGCCGTCGGAATCGTCCTCTCCGGGGTGATCTTTCTCGGCTCGATGCAGCACTGGTTCCCTTTCCTGATGAGAATCCCGCGGCAACCCCTGCTGATCGGTCTCTTTTTCCTGACAACGCCGGTCGTCTTCTGGGTGGGGAGCCGGTTCTTCATCGGGGCGCTCAAGGCGGCCCGGCAGAAGACCACCGACATGAACACGTTGGTTGCCGTCGGAGCGCTTGCGGCCTGGCTCTATTCGTCGCTCGCCACCTTCTTCCCGCGGTTTTTCGCCGGGGCGGAGATCATGCCGCACGTCTATTACGACGGGGCGGCCTTCATCGTGACCCTGATCATCCTCGGCCGGCTCCTGGAGGCGAGGGCCAAGGGGAAAACCTCCCAGGCGATTCAGCGCCTGATCGGGCTCAAACCCAAAACGGCCCGCGTCGTCCGCGACGGCGTCGAAACGGATATCCCCATTGAAGGGGTCATCCAGGGCGATCTCGTCGTGGTCCGGCCCGGGGAGAAGATCCCCACGGACGGCGTGGTCGTCTCCGGAAATTCCAGTGTCGACGAGTCGATGCTGACCGGGGAGAGCATGCCGGTCGCCAAAGAGGCGGGGACGGAGGTTTTCGCCGCGACGCTCAACCGGACCGGGAGCTTCACGTTCCGGGCGACCCGGATCGGCGCCGAAACGGCGCTCGCCCGGATCATCCGCCTCGTCGAGGAGGCTCAGGGATCCAAGGCCCCGATTCAGCGGCTCGCGGACAAGGTCGCCTCCATCTTTGTCCCCGTCGTGTTCGGGATCGGCCTGCTCACCTTCGTGGTCTGGTATTTCCTCGTTCCCGACCCCGTCTTCAGCCGCGCGCTGCTCAATTTCGTCTCCGTCCTCGTAATCGCCTGTCCCTGCGCCCTGGGGCTTGCGACCCCCACAGCGGTCATGGTCGGGACTGGGCTCGGGGCGGAAAACGGCATCCTGATCAAGGGAGGGGAGAGCCTGGAGAATGCCTATCGCCTGCGGACGGTTGTCTTCGACAAAACCGGGACGCTCACAAGGGGCGAGGCGGAGGTGACGGACATGATTCCCACCCCGGGAATCGCACCGGCGGCGGTTTTGCAGGCCGCCCTCGACATCGAGGCCGTCTCCGAACACCCCCTCGCCCGGGCGGTCCTGGAGCGGGCAAAGCGGGACGGCATGCAGGCGATGGAGGTGAACGGATTCGAGGCCGTCTCCGGCCTCGGTGCGAAGGCCTTACGAAACGGGAAGGCCATTCTCCTGGGCAACCGCCGTTTTCTGGAAGGGGAGGGGATCGCGGGCGGCGGCATGGAGGTTGAGGCTGAGAGGCTCTCCGGCGAGGGGAAGACCTCCGTCTTCGTGGCGGAGGGCGGGCGGATTCTCGGCCTGCTGGGATTTGCCGATCAGGCCAAACCCTCCGCAGCGGCGGCCGTAGCCGCGCTGAAGGGAATGGGGCTCAAGGTTGCCATGATCACCGGGGACAACACCGGAACGGCCAGGGCGATGGGCAAAAGCCTCGGCATCGACCGGATCCTCGCGGAGGTGCTTCCGGGCGACAAGGCTGCGGAAATCCGGCGACTCCGGGAGGCGGGTGAGGTCGTGGCGATGGTGGGGGACGGGATCAACGACGCCCCGGCGCTCGCGGCTGCCGACATCGGGATCGCAATCGGCGCCGGGACGGACGTGGCGATCGAGGCCTCCGACATCACGCTCATGCAGGAGGACCTCCTCGCCGTGCCGCGGGCGATCCGCCTCTCCTTCGAGACGATGCGGACGATCCGCCAGAACCTCTTCTGGGCGTTCATCTACAACATCATCGGGATCCCGATCGCCGCGGGCGTCCTCTACCCGCTCTGGGGGATCCTCCTCAATCCGGAATTCGCCGCGGCCGCGATGGCGATGAGTTCCGTCTCGGTCGTCGGCAACTCCCTGCGCCTAAGACGCCGCTGGCGCCGCATCCTCCAGCATTGACAAACCTGTACAAAATTTCCAATCCTGTCACACCGGCGAAAGCCGGTGTCCAGAGCGAAATACTGGATTCCGGGTCAAGCCCGGAATGACAAAAAAGGAAAATGGCAGCATTTCCCGAGTCGTCAGGCCTCTTTCTCGAACTTGTCCTTCTCCGCGCCGCAGACGGGGCAGGTCCAGTCGGCTGGAAGATCTTCGAAGCGGGTTCCCGCCTTCACATTGCCCTCCGGGTCGCCCTTCTCCGGGTCATAGATGTAGCCGCAGACCGTGCAGGTATAGCGCGCCGCTTGCGCAACAGGAGCTGCGGGCTTCGGCGGCGCCTGCTCCTGGTAGGTGGGGGCGTTTTTCGGAGCCTTGCCCCCCTTGATCGTGTGGTAATAGGCGTAGGTCATCGGCTCCGCGGCGGCGAGGATGTCGCATTCGACCACTTGACCGAGAAAGATCGTGTGGGTTCCGCAGTCCATTTCCCCTACGACTTCCGCCTCGATGAAGGCGACGGCGTGGTCGGTGACGACCGGGACGCCGGTCTTTCCGATCCGGGTCCCGATCCCTTCGAACTTGTTGATGTCCCGGCCGCACTTGAAGCCGAACTGGCCGATCATCGTCATCGGGGTCGCCTCCTCCAGGATGGAGACGGCGAACCGCCGGCTGGCCGTGATGTGGTCGTGGGTGAAATTCTGCTTGTTGATGCTGACCGCGACGGTGGGCGGTTCCGAGGTGACCTGGAAAACGGTGTTGGCGATCTGGCCGTTGAACCGTCCCTCCTTTCCGGAGGTGATCACGTAGAGGCCGTAACTGAGTTTGTAAAACGCGGACTTGTTCATCATCAAATCTCCTTGTTCAAAGTGGATGGATCCCTACCGGATCTCCGGCATCGCCGAGGGGTCGAAGGGGTTCGTCCTCATGGCGAAGGAGAAGAGGTAGGGGTAATTTTCCCGCAGGTGCTGCATATAGTCAAGCCATTCCGCCATGAGGAGGCCGTAAACACGCTTCATGTCGATGGCGATGTGGAGACGATCCGCTTCCGGCAGCTCCTGGAGATCAGACCGGGCGGCAAGCTCCTCCGTCAGATGGAATACGGCCATCAGCAGGCCGGTGAAGGTGTCATGTTCCAGAAGGTTCGGATTCTCCAGCAGCCGCAGTAGGAATTCACGCTGGGCGATCAGCGTTTCCCGCATCAGGGCGAGGTTCGCGCAGTTCGAGTCGATCTTGTATTCATGGCCGCGGATGGTGCGCTTGGCGTCGGCGAACTGTTTTTTCGTCCAGTGCCCCGTCACGATGAGCTCCCGGCGGACCTTCTCCACCTCGGGGTCGCAGGCGGCCAGTTCACCGAGCAGGCGGGTTCCCACCTCGCTGAAAAAGGCCCCGATGACCATGTTGAGCTTTTCCAGCAGGGCCCTCTTCTCCCGGAGGCTCAGCACCTCGTTGATGATCACGGTGACCAGCAGGATCTCGATGAAGACAAAGGCAGTGTCGCCGATGAGGTAGAGCAGGATGTGATTGGCGTCCCGGAAGATCGCGTAATGGATCAGGTAGAAGAGGGCCGACAGCGCGATCAGGATGATGCCCAGCCGGATTTGCCAGAGGGATTTCTTCATCGTTTTCGTCTCCATTTATACTGTTCCCCGTTCGCCGAATATCCCCCGGCCGATCCGGACGATCGTCGCCCCCTCCTCGACGGCGACGCCGTAATCCCCGGTCATCCCCATCGAAAGATCCCGCATCTCCACGCCGGGGATCCGCTCGGCCTCGATCCGATCCCGGAGCTCCCGGAGTGCCCGGAAACAGGGCCGTGCCTCTTCCGGATCGTCGAACCAGGGGGGCATGGTCATGAGCCCCCGGACGGAAAGGTTCGGGAGCGGGGCGACCGCGCGGACCAATTTGACGGCATCCGCGAGCGGGACACCGCTTTTCGTCTCCTCCCCGGCGACGTTGATCTCGATGAGCACCTTCATCACGAGGCCGGCCTCGCGGGCGCGCCGGTCGATCTCGGCGGCAAGCTCCAGCCGGTCCACCGAGTGGATCATGTCGAAGAGGCGGACGGCGTATTTTGCCTTGTTCGTCTGGAGCCGGCCGATCAGGTGCCACTCGCACGCCTTACCCAGCGTCTCGAACTTCCGCTTCGCCTCCTGGACATAGTTTTCGCCGATGATGTCCACGTGGGCCAGCACCGCCGCGGCAATCCGGTCGTCGTCGACCGTTTTCGTCACCGCCATCAGGCGCACGTCCGCGGGAGAGCGACCCGACCGTGCGGCAGCCTCCGCGACGACCTCCCGGACCCGCCGGATGTTATCCGCAACGTCCATGATCCGCTTCCTCTGATCGGGAAAAAGCAATTGCCGCGACGCGTTTCAGCGCGCAAACGACCTCGCACAAGGGAAGGCCCACGACATTCGAGCAGGAGCCGCGGATCTCCCGGATAAAGCAGCCGCCCATCCCCTGGACGGCATAAGCGCCCGCCTTGTCGTAAGGCTCCCCCGTGCCCGTGTACCAGGCCATCTCATCGGAAACGATTTCCCGGAAGAGGACGGACGATCCCACCACTTCGCGGACCCGGATCTCGCGGTCCTGCCGGACAATGCTGAAGCCCGTGAAAACTTCATGCTCCCGGCCGCTCAGTTTTTCGAGCATCTTCGTCGCCTCCGCGGGCGATCCCGGTTTCCCGAGGACCTCCCCCGCAACGACGACGATCGTGTCGGCGCCGAGGACCCAGGCGTCGGGGTGGCAACGGGCGACAGAGAGCGCTTTTTCCTCGGAGAGACGCAGCACGTGTTCCCGGGGCGTCTCCTCCGGCCGGAAGGTCTCGTCGATGTTGCCCGGTATGACGTCGAAATGGAAACCCATGAGCTTCAGGAGCTCGCTGCGACGGGGTGAGGCGGAGGCCAGGATGAACCTTCCCGAAGTCGTGATTCCCATGAAAATTCCCCCGATTTCCCTTTCGTCCTTCGAGACCTTTGAAAAACACCCTTTGTCATTGCGAGAAGGCCAAGGGCTGACGAAGCAATCCCGTAACCATTCGCTAAACCATGAGATTGCCGCGGCGCTCCGCGCCTCGCAATGACAGCAAAGGGGAGAAATTCAAAGGGCTCCTATCCCTGCCTTATAGAGGAACGACCGTGCGGTGTCAAGCGCGCGGGGTTTGGGGCGGTCGAGGGCGGTGGGCCGCCATCCGGGGAGAAGAGAAAACTTCCGCTGGACTTTTCACCGGCTTCCGCCTAAGAAAAGGGCCGGAATCCGCAGGGAGGGGGTCAATGATGAACGGGAAAAAGATCTTCGGCGTACTGGCCGGTCTCATGCTGGTCTTCTTGCTTACCTGGCCGCTCGCGGCGGCGGAAAAGTCGTTTGAACTGACGGTCCCGGGCTGTGCCACATGAGGCACCTTCGCGAGGATAAGTTCTATCCTCAAGGGCATGGACGGGATCATCCGCTTCGTAAATCCGGCGGAACACCAGATCCGGATCACCTTCGACGACCGGAAAACGGATCCGGAGAAGATCACGCAGGCGCTCGTCCAGGGCGGCGTGGCCATTCCCGGGAAATCAAAACCCGCGTCGGAAAAGCCGGTTTCCCAGAAATGACGCGACCTATAAAATTACAGATATTCCTTTAACCCCTTTTTTTCGAGAATCTCCACCACCTTCCGGACATCCTGCGACCGGCCCCGGCGGCAGATCAGGAGGGCGTCGTCCGTCTCGACGACGATGAGATCCCGGACCCCGACGATGGCGACGAGTTTTCCGGGGCTGTGGACCAGGGAAGCGCCCGCGTCGATGCCGATGAAGGGGCTCCGGACGGCGTTCCCGTTTTCATCCTTCTCCGAGACCTCCCAGAGGGCATCCCAGCTCCCCAGATCGGACCAGTCGAAATCCCCGGGAACGACCAGGACATCCTCCGCCTTTTCCATGACGCCGTAGTCGATGGAGACGGCCTTCTGCGCCGAATAGACCTCCCCGACGATCTCCTCTTCCTGCTCGGTTCCGAGCGCCTCGCGGATCTGCATGAGCCCCTCGTGGAGTTCGGGCAGAAATTGTTTGATCGCCTTGAGGATCGTCGAGGCCTTCCAGACGAACATGCCGCTGTTCCAGCAGAAACCGCCCTGCCGCAGGAATTCCCTGGCCTGTTCGAGGGGCGGTTTCTCCCGGATGGAGCGGACCCGGTAGATCTTTCCCCCTTGACCGGCGGGAACAGGGTCGCCCTGCTCGATGTAGCCGTATCCCGTCTCCGGTCCGGTCGGACGGATGCCGATCGTGACGAGCGGGTTTCCAACGGCTGCAGCCTTGCCGGCCTCGGTGAGGACCCGGCGAAACGCGATTTCATCACCGATCTGATGGTCGGAAGGGAGGACCAGCATCACCGCGTCCGGGACCCGCTGTTGGATATGGAGCGCGGCGAGGCCGATGCAGGGGGCGGTGTTCCGCCCGACGGGCTCGATGAGGATGTTTTCCGCGGGGATCTCGGGAAGCTGGCGGATCAACTCGGCGGCATGGCTCCGGCCGGTGACGATCAGCGTGCGTTCTGGTGGAACCAGCGGCCGGATCCGGTCGACGGTTTCGCGGATGATCGTCCGGTCCCCCTGGATGTCCAGGAGGTGCTTGGGCATTTTCTCCCGGCTCCGGGGCCAGAACCGCGACCCCTTCCCACCGGCCATGATGACGGCAAACATAAGCGATCCTCCTCGGGCGGATTTTGTGAAGCGGCTGCCAACCTACCAGAAGCGGCCGGGATTATCAACCGGCGGCTGATTCAAAGTTTGAATCCGCCCGCGAGCGCATTCCCCGCGGCTTGCAGCGGGGTAAGCGAGCAAAACGGATTCGTTTTTTCCTCTTAAGGATCGAAGATTCTCCGCAGCTTGCTGCGGAGAGCTTCAATCTTGAATCCGCCCGCATATACTCCAGTCCTGACTTTCACAACTTTGTAGCAATGTCAACGGACGGACGCGATCAAGGTTCGGCTGATGATCTCCTCCTTCATTGCCGGCGCCAGGTCGTTGAAATAGGCGGAATATCCGGAAACGCGAACCAGGAGATGGGGATATTTGTGCGGGTCATTTCTCGCTTCCACTAAAATTTGGGGATCGAAGGCATTCACCTGGACCTGCATTCCTCCCCGTTCGAAGTAGGTCTGGAGCAATGCGTCCAGGAGAGAGGCCCCCTTTTCACCCTTCAAGAGGGCCCGGTCAAACTGGAGATTGAAGTTGACCCCATTGGAGATCGGGGTAAAGTCGATGCTGTTGACCGAGTTTAAGAGGGCTGTCGGGCCTTTACGATCCATGCCGTTCACCGGGGCGATCCCGGAGGCGAAGGGCTCTCCCCGTCGGCGTCCGTGGGGCAGCGCACCGGTGATTTTTCCGAAATACTGATGGGCCGTGACCGAGTAGAGGCCGGTCACATACCGGCCTCCCCGGGTGTTCGTATATCCGCTGATCGCACCGTCGAAGGCGGCAATAACGTATCGGGTCCATCCGTCCGCCTCCGGTTCGTCATTGCCGAATTTGTCCAGGCCTCTGAAATAGAGCAGCCATTTCTCATCCGGAATGTCCTTTTTCATGAGTTCCACAAGCCCCGGCAGGGTCATTTTTCGCTCCCGAAAAACCGCCCGGTCGATGGCATAGAGGGCATCGCCCGTGTCGGCAGGCCCCACGCACTGAATGCCGGAGAAATTGTAGACGGCGCCGCCGCCGGTGGAGCATCGGCCCGACTGAAGACAGCCCTCGAGCAGCGCGCTGCTCAGCGGCGTGGGATGCTCTTTCTGATTGGCCTTTTCCACCAGGTGCAGATCACCGATCAAACGCCTGACAAAGAAATTCAACTGTCCTTCGAAGGCCTCCCGGACATCCTCCATGGATTTCATCCGGGCTGCCGGTTTGGTCTTCCGGCCGCTCCGGAAGAAGGAGCCGAAGCGCCGCCCCTCGTTGAGGGCCAGCTCCAGCATGAGGGGGACGTTGAAGATGGCCGCATCGGTCGAAGAGAAGCTCTTACCCTGGCAAACGGGCTCCACGCATCCGACGCCGGTGTAGTTTCGTGCATCTGCCTTCGTGTAGCCGTGCCGGCAGAGGGCCGCGATGATCACCTCGTCGTTGTAGAGGGCGGGCGAAACGCTGCCCGAGGCCAATATCAGGTTGATTTTATGTCGGTATGCCGCCGGGGAGGATTGGTGCACCCGGGCGTGAAAATTCGGCTGGCGCATCCGGAGCTCATCCATGATTTCGAGGAGAAGATCACTGAGCTCATTGGCGGCATCGTTGCCGCTTTCATCCACCCCTCCCACGGTGACCACCTGGCCGTTGAACATGCCCCCGTGGAACCGCATCATCGGCGTCGAGAAGACGGGGATGATCTCCGCCATCTTGATCGAAAAGGCGGCAAGAAGTTCCTTTGCCTGTCGCGAAGAGAAGGAGGGATCCTTCAGGCTGGTCCGGTAGTAGGGGTAGAGGTACTGGTCGATCCGGCCCGGACAGACACTGTTATCCAGGCTCTCCATGTTGATGGCGATCTGGGCGAAGAAGAGGGACTGAAGGGCCTCGTGAAATGTCCTCGCGCCCAGGCGGGGCACCCGCCGGCACACCTCCGCGATGGTTTCCAATTCCGCTTTTCGCCCGGGCTCTTTTTCTTCCGCGGCCATTTCCCGGGCCAGACCGGCATACCGTTCGCCGAAGCGGGCCAAACCGGCGAGGATGATCTTCACCCCTTCGTAGAAACACCACGTTTCCGATCCCCCGGGGGCATCCTTCTGGTATCCCGCGGCCTCGGCCGCGATCCCCTCCGTTCCGATGGCGATGAGTTTCGCATAATCCGGGGCGATGTGGGATATCCCGCCCAGTTCATTGATGAGATAGAATTTTGCCGTCAGTTGGTCGGTGATGAGAGCCAGCTTCTTGACCAATCCCGTGTCCAATTTCATCGCGAGAAATCGCGGCAGCCAGAAGGGCACGATGGAGAGCAATTGCCGTAACTCTTTGTTCGATATTGTGAGCGGGTTGGTTTTCCTTTTGGCGAACGTGTGTGCCTCGGCAATGACCGGGATGCCGTGGAGCTCCGGATAGATGGCGCCGCCTACCCGTTTGGATGAGTAATTGCCCACGATCAGTTCATCGGGATAGATCCGGATCGATTTGTTTTTCAGGACCTCCGTCAGGGCCTCCGCGATCCGGATATGGGGCGACTTCTTCCGGTTCTCCCCGGATTTAAAGTACCGCGTCCAGATCATGGCCCGCTCGGTGCAGACCCCGGGTTTCGCACCCTGAACGGCTTCCTTCAATGCGTTGATCCGTCCCGAACAGCGGATGATTTCAGTCGTAGGCGATAACATGGATTCCCTCCTTGGCAAAGCGTTCGACGACCGACTTCAGGTCCGGCCTGTGCGGGATGCTCAGGTCGGGGTCGGGCCTGCCCATCCCGATCCGGCCGCGCTTCGCCTCTCCCATTCGGTGGTAGGGCAGGCAATGAATCATGTCCATGACGCATTCATGAAGAAGCGCCGCGGTGGCGGAGATATTCTTGTCATCATCGTTGATGCCTGGTATGATCGGCATTCGGGGCTGCAAGTGCGGGAACAGGGCGGCCATCCTCCGGAAGTTGTCCAGGATGAGCCCGTTTCCCCGGCTGGTATAGGATTCGTGACGCGCCGAATCCATCTGCTTCAGATCAAAATAGATCAGGTCCAGGAAGGGGGCCATCCTCTCCATGTCTTCCCAGGGGAAATGGCCGCAGGTCTCCAGCGTGACATGGATGCCGTCGCCCTTGAGAGACGGCAGGAAATTATCTAAGAAAGCGGCCTGCAGCATGGGTTCGCCGCCCGACAGGGTGACCCCTCCCCCGGAGGAGATAAAAAAATCCCGATCCTTCCGCACCTCCGCGAGCAGCTCTGCCGTGTCCCATGTTTTTCCGATCATTCTTAGGGCCCGGGTCAGGCAGGAAGCCACGCAGTTTCCGCATCCGTCGCAAAGCGAGTGATCGATCCTTCGCTCGGGACCGGTGAGAATGGCCGTTTTCGGGCAGACCTCGCGGCAGGCATGGCACTGAACGCAGCAGTCGGCGAAAAAGGCGACCTCCTGCCTTGCCTGATGGGATTCCGGGTTGTGGCACCAGGCGCACCGGAGGGCGCAGCCCTTGAAAAAGAGAACCGTTCTGATTCCCGGGCCGTCTTGAAGGCAGAAACGCTGGATATCAAAGATCAGAGCCTTTTCCTCACGGCATTTCCCGGCCTCCTGGGTCATCGTATCGCTGCCTTGTCCCGGCGGAAGAGCCCCGGCCATCTCAATCCTCCATTTTGAGGACGGAGCGGACGAGGTTTTCCGTTGTGTACTGGCCGTTCGAGAGCGCCGCGAAGGCGTGTTCACCGCCGAAGAGCTCCCGCATGATCTCCGGGACGCCGCGGCCGTTCTTCTCCAGCGCCTTTGCACGGCGCGACAAATCCTCGATGTATTGAATGCAGTCCTGCAGTGCTTGCCGGCCGTCTTCGACGATCCGTCCCACGGAGGTGAAGAGGATCAGGCGGTCGGTGGGAAGGTCGATCAGCCTTTTCATCGAGGCGACCGTCTCGCCCATCTCCTCCTCGGGCCGGATGAATTTCATCTTTTCGCGGGCGAAGATGTCTCCGGAGAAGCACCAGCCCCGGCTCTGCTCCACGAGGGCGGCGTGTCCCGCGCTGTGGCCCGGCGTGTCGATGACATCGAAGGTGTAGCGCTCCGTCTGGATAAGGGCCGGGAGCGGCAGGGTCTCCGAGGGGATCGGATACCCCCACACCATCTCCTGGTAGGGGAAGAGCTTCGCCTCGCGGGCGATTATTGGGACGGAATCCGCCGGGGCGAAGATCGGGATGCCGAGCTTTTCCTGAAGAAGCCGGTTACCCCCGATGTGATCCTCATGGAAATGGGTGTTGACGACCTGACGTAACGGCCTACCGTCGAGGAAGGCGGCGAGTTCGTCGGCCGTGAAACTGCATCCCGTGTCGATGAGCAGGCCGTCTATAAGATAGGCAGCCACCCAGTAAACAGGCTTGCCGCCGATCTCCCGGCTCATCCGGATCTGTGTGATCTCTTCGAACGTTGCGGTTTCGATCATCCCTCCCCCTTTTTTATGCCCCTATATCACATTCCGCGGTCAACCGGTAGGTCATCGGAATTCCGTCCGGTTCAAATCCCCGGTTTGCTGCAAAACCAAAGAGGGGGACAGAAACGGAGCCCTTATTAAAGATTTTGTGATATTTGACCGATAAGATAACCAAGAGGACAAAATAATGAAAACCTTCGTGACCGTTCCTGTAAGAGCAGGATCATCAAGAGTGGCCGGACAGACCCGGACAGTGCACTGCAAAATCGCATCAAAACGGAGCCTGCTCAAACGCTTTCAACATTTCATCGAATCGGCCGATGGGGCGGGTCGATATCTCCGCCATCCCCGGATCGATAAAATCTGCCTGGGCGTCATCGTCATTTCCATTCTTTGCTTCATACCCTTCCTGATGCCTGTTTTTCTGAAATAGATCCCCCGGGAATGCATCGATACATCCTTCATTCTTGCGGAGAATGTGAGGCAATTGAAGCTCTCCGCAGCAAGCTGCGGAGAGCTTCGATCCTTAAGAGGAACAAACAATATCATTTTTACTCGCTTACCCCGCGGCAAGCCGCGGGGAATACGCTCGTGGGCGGATTCAATTATTTCCTACCTGCATGGACGAATGATCGAAGAGATACTTCTCGTAATCCTGTTTGGCCTGCTCCAAAAGAATTGCAAATCGGGCAGAATCCGTGATCCGGTAGTCTTTGACGCCGGAGCGGTGGTAATCAGGGTCATCGAAACCATGCAGCATCCGTGGCAGGGCGCTGAGTCCGTTGGAAAAGCGAAGGTCGAATCTGAGTCCATTGGCGGGGATTTCCGAAACCAGCTTCTCCAAGGATTCGTAGATCGAAAGCAGGGCATCGTCGTTTTGGGAATAAACGGCCAACACCCTTCCTTTTTCCGGCCGCTCATAGATTCCCCCGAACTTTCCGTAGAAACCATGTGAGGGATACTGCAGCGTATCACTGAATCGGATCGCAAAAGACGCCACCAGGGAATAAAGTTTTGTTAGGAGGGAGGCCTGGGATGCGCCTTCCGGATACGCTGTCAGTACAATCTTGTTGTGTTGCGTGATGACTTCTCGGGAGAGATGGTAATGGTTGTTCCGGGCCAGTATCAGGATCTGGTCGATATCGTACAGGATATCTTGTTCTCTGATTCCCTTGGGAAAGAAGGTCAAGTACGTCCAGCCCCTGCCGTTGCCGATTTCTATCCCCTCGTCCGGCAAGCCGCTCTCGACCAGTCGCTTCAGTTCGTCGTGGGCAGTACACCAGTTCAACAGAAGCCTGCGTTTTCCCGTCTCCATCGTTCTCGTGACCTTCTCTCGATCCATGGCAAGTTTCCTCTTGTTTTAATATCGGATGGGCTTCCCCCGGTAACCCTCCCGTTTCCCGTCAGTACAAAAATATTGCAACCCTATATTCATACATTCGGTATTCCCGCGAAAAAACTTTAGCCATTGGTAATAAGAATAAGAGAGGAGCATTTTCTGATCAAGAGGAGGGGTTGAATAATTTCAAAATAATATTTCTTTACAATTCATGTTTAGAAGGGCGATAATTAGTCGGCAGGCATTATATTATTCTGTCCCCATACCTGTGCGGAGCATGATGAACCCATGAGATTCTTTCGGTCAACATGGTTACAGAGAATCTTGCCTTTCCTATTGTTGGTCTTGCTGAGCGCAGGTCGCTTTGGTTTTATTGCGCCACCGGGGGAAGGAAAAGACAAACTCGTCATTCATTCCCCGCATTTCCTTGCCGAACTCTGCGGTTCCCTCCAGAAGATTCAGATCAATTATGGTCTTGATGCCGACCACGTTTCGCGAGTACCGTTTTTCACGAAGATCATTTCAGAAAAATACAGTCCGGGAATATCCTTTGATCCTATTTCCATCGATATTCTTACCAATCCCAATCGGGGTCCCCCTCGCCTCATCACCATTCTGTAAAAATTCATTGGACAACGCAGAAGTTACGCTCCCTGTAATTTTCCTTCTCATACGGATCTGTCGATCAGGTGGTCCGTAGGTCGTATTCTGGGATGGGGATACTGAAGTGGGGAACCTCCGTTGTATTGATGCATGCCAACAAATAATAATTCAGAAAGGAGTTAATCATGAATAACCTTTTCAAATTAGTAAGCATTTTATTCGTTCTTTCTCTCTTGGCCTTGCCACTGACTGGATGCATGGAGTCTGGGATGGTTCTAAGTCTGAAGGTAGATACGCCTAAGGATGGCACAACTGTTACTACGGCCACGGTAACGGTAAGCGGCAGCGTGGGTGGAAAGGAAAATAAAGAGGCCAAGGTGACAATCAATAACGCAGACGTGCCTGTTAATGATGGCAAGTTTTCCGCCAATATCACGCTGACCGAGGGCAAAAATGTCATTGATATTGTCGCAAAAGGTGGTGGAGCCGCACCAAAAGAGACAGTGACTATCACCTATAAAAAGTAGACCGGCAGGTTTGACCATGAAAACCGATATCCGGGAGGATAAATCAATGAACTGGATGTTTTGGAAAAATGATGGTCAGCCAAAGAGGCTTCCGGGTCCCAAAAACATTCCCCAAGCTGTTGGCGCCTATCTGGTGACAAAGGAAAAATGTCTCCCGACCTGGTCTGGGGTCTAAAGGCGGTGCTTATTTCCCGGTCAGATGAGCAAAATGTGATCGACGTCCGGGTGTACTCCAGTAACGAAACGCAACGCAATGGCGTCCAGGTGGTAAACTATCATTCCTTAGACGACCATCCTACTCTCGTAATTTTCGATGGCTGGTATAACAAGGAAACCCATTCTGTCGGTAAAATGGGTTTGTAAAGGCATTCAGAAACAACTCGGTGAATCGCGGCGCTGACGGGGTCAGCGCCGCGATTCACGCCGACGCGCAAGCGGCGGCGTGAACAAGAGAATATACCTGCGTTAATAAAGGTGCCGATCAATTGTTGGTAGGGGTGAGCGACCGCCTAATGGCCACTCACCCCTTAAAGAGCTTCTATCGTTCATCGACCAATATTCAACTTTTTTCGAAAGAACCAATTTTCCACATGTGCAGAGACTACTTTCATTGGAGGTTCCGGATATGATTGGTATGGAATGGATAGCGGCCATCATTTTTCTCGTCAGCATTATCCTCGTGATTACCGGCTGGATCGACAGCGTGCTGGCCGCCCTGCTCGGCA
>Ga0247841_10001661_pt1 | contig 48232 bp, 34 predicted proteins | sample LaCruzMarch2015__2_FD_192410 | JGI IMG/M metagenome (GOLD analysis project Ga0247841, IMG submission 192410) | Freshwater microbial communities from meromictic Lake La Cruz, Castile-La Mancha, Spain - LaCruzMarch2015_18m | ecosystem: Environmental > Aquatic > Freshwater > Lake | place: Spain... | reverse complement strand
TACTTCCGGAAGATGTGGATCCCGCCAGTTCAAATCTGGTTGTTCCTTGAAAAATGAATGAAAATAGTACTGTCCTGTTTGATCGTCGAATTCCCAGGCGCTTCCTCCTGTGGCAGATCTCCAGTTATTCGGAGGGCCTCCCCTGTGTCCATCTTTCCATATGTACCAGTTTCGTTTGGGGTTATATTTTGAAGAACGGGATTCCATGAACCAGGGATGCTGATCCGAGGTATGGTTCAGGATCATGTCGCAGATCACCCGAATGCCTTGAGCATGGGCTTTACTGATCAATTCCTTGAAATCCTCCAATGTGCCGAAAACCGGATCTATTTTCCTATAATCTGAAACATCATATCCGAAATCCACCATCGGAGAGGAAAATACCGGCGATAGCCAGATGGCATCAATACCCAGATCCGACAGATAATTCATCTTGCTGATGATGCCCTGGATATCACCGATACCATCGCCGTTGGAATCCATAAAACTCAGTGGATAGATATGATAGATCACACCGTGTTTCCACCATATCCAGGATTCAGGCCGTCTTGCTTCCATCTACATCGTTAGTGTTGAAATTTCAAGATCCTTTAACAATTGATTCATGATATGGTCGGCAGAGTAATCACGCGCTCGCATGAATGCTGCTTGTTTGAGCTCAACCCGCTTCCGGTCATCAGCGAAATATTCCGTTATTCGGCATACCATTTCATCTGGAGTTTCAACCAGAAATCCATTGACATTGTCGCGGATGATGTCCTTAGGACCTTTGGTATTATAGGCGATGACAGGCAAGCCGCAACTCATTGCCTCCAGAACCACACAGCTGAATGTGTCAAATCGCGAAGGCAGAATAAGCAGGTCTGCTGAAACATATAGTTCCGGCAACTGATCATGGTCAATCCATCCTTTGAACTCTGCTTCCGGGAAGGCAAATCTCAATTCTTTTTCATTGGGACCTGTACCAGCAATAATCATATGCAGATTGAGGATCCTTTCCTTGGTTTTCCTGAATATCTCAGGAAGTTCAAAGATGCCTTTCTCCCTGCTGAGACGGCCGGCGAAAAGCATGACCGGATTCTCTTTTTTACAGCGAATGGTCTCACTTATATAACCTTTGCTTGAAAAGGACTCATCAACCCAGTGAGCAGTCATCAGGATTCTGGATGAATTGAACCGCATTGTACTGCCGGTCATCCATTTTTGCTGATCAGAGTTAAGCACAAAAATCTGGTCAAAACGGTTATAATATATTCGCATAAGCCGTTCTAACCGTTTCAATCCGGCCTCCTCCAGGTCAATGACCTGTTTAGCAAACATGATCCAGTCGGTGTGCAGGTAAAAATATGTTTTTACCGGATAAATCTGTTTGAGATACAGCGCAACCAAACCCATCGGCCCTTCGGTAGAACATAGTATTCTGTCATAACTTCGTTTTCGGAAAATCCGCTGAATCGTTATAAAATTTGGGATTCTGAGGGGTTGTTGCCGGTAAAGCGGAATATTGAATTCCGTTATTGGATTAATCACAATCAGATTGCGGTCTGATTGCTGGGTATTGCTGCACACCATGATATCGATGGGTAAATCATGTTTCACAATCTCATGGTGAATCGATTTTAAAACCATTGAAACACCATTATGATCACCGAAAGTATCGGTTAACCATAGCGCCCTTTTAGCCGGTTTCATCCCATTTTTCGGATCGTTCATTGGAAAGGTTTTTGTTTATCTATCACATGAAGAAAAAATCAGCATCATGGCTATTGTTTCCCAGGAGCAAAGGTCTTAGATTTTTCAACCGATTTTAGTAATTTACAGTAAGTTAACAATAAATTAATGAAGCGTTAACATGGGAGGGAAGGTTATGCCACAAGGTAATGAGATCCCAGATGATAGCGCCGATAAGGCCTGTAAGAATGACTTACAGGAAAGCCGGATCAACCGGTTTGATGAGCTAAATGAATCTATCGTTGCAACGATCTCCGGATTTCAGAGGATGTAAGGATACATAATTATGCTTAATTTTACAGTGCTATTCCATTTTTGATTTCATTGCGAAAAGATCAGGGAGGATTCAAAAAGCATCATTCCGGATTGTTTTACAGGGATTGCCACGGTAATTTACGGAAACAATTTCAAGAACATTCACCATGACGAGAGATTACCTGAAGCAAATTATAAAAACAACCCTCCAGGGCGATGCAAGAGAAGAAAGCTACTATACTCACCTCTCAAATTTTCTTTTAGATTTTGCCTTGGGTATTGGTAAAACCAACACGCAGATCACCACCCTGCCCAAAAAAACCGATGCGGGAAATCCCGACTTCAGGGTCTGGGACGGGAAAGAAAACATTGTCGGTTATATTGAAGCGAAGAAACCCGGTGAAAACCTGGATTTGATCGAAGATTCGGAACAGTTGAAGCGCTATTTAAAAACTTTCCCGAATTTAATACTCACCGATTTTTACGAGTTCCGGCTTTACCGCAAGGGCGAAATGATTGATAAAACATTTGTAGCCCGTTCGGCGCTGGTTAAAAAAGGAATTCCTCCTCCGGTCGAAAATGAAGAGAAGTTCAATGCGCTTCTCTCGAAATTCTTTGCCTTCTCCCTGCCAAAGGTTACCACTGCTGAACAATTGGCCAGGGAACTGGCCATACGTACCCGTTTTTTGCGTGATGAGGTGATCAGCGTTGAATTGGAACAGCAACAAAGAGGAAAAGGCGAGCTGTATGGGTTTTACGAAACATTTAGAAAATTTCTTATTTCCCATCTCACCGAAAAAGATTTTGCCGACCTCTTTTCGCAAACCATCACTTACGGTATGTTTGCCGCGCGCACCCGGAGTGCCAACGGATTTAACCGCAAACTGGCATACGATTTAATTCCCAAAACCATCGGCATCCTGAGGAATGTGTTCAAATTCGTTTCACAGGGCGATCTGCCTATGCACATGGAGGTAATGGTTGACGACATTGCCGAGGTGCTGAATGCTGCTGATGTCAAGAACATTTTACACGGGTATTACAAAGCCGGGAAGGGCGAAGATCCCATCGTGCATTTTTACGAAACTTTTCTGAGCGAATACGACCCTTCCACCCGTGAAAAGCGGGGAGTGTATTACACCCCCGAACCGGTGGTGCGATACATTGTACGCAGCGTACACGAAATACTAAAGACCCATTTCAACCTCGATGACGGCCTTGCCAACCGGGAAGTTACCTTGCTTGACCCTGCCGGAGGAACGCTCACCTTTCCTGCCGAAGCCATTAAACTGGCGGTAAATGAATACACCAGGAAATACGGGGAAGGCGGAGTGAACAAGCTGCTGAGCGAGCACATCCTGAGGAATTACTATGCTTTTGAGCTGATGATGGCACCCTATGCCATCGGGCATATCAAGATGAGCTTTCTGCTCGAAGAACTGGGTTACACCATGAAAGACCATGAGCGCTTTAAATTGTACCTCACCAATACCCTCGATATCGAAGACTTAAGCCAAACACAGATCCCCGGACTTGAAAGCTTAAGCGATGAAAGTCATGAGGCTGGAAGAATAAAAAAGAATGAACAAATATTGGTTATCCTGGGGAATCCACCTTACAGCGGGATATCGGCCAATATTAACAAATGGACCGAAGAACTCTTAAAAACCAACATTGATGGCGTTCAAAGCTATTACGAAATTGACGGAAAGAAACTTGCAGAGAAAAAACTCTGGCTGCAGGACGACTACGTGAAGTTCCTGCGCTTTGCCCAATGGAAAATTCATAAAGCCGGAATGGGAATTGTGGGCATGATCACCAACCACAGTTACCTGGATAATCCTACCTTCAGGGGAATGAGGCAGAGTTTGATGAACACCTTTAACGAAATCTATATTCTCGATCTGCACGGCAACAGTTTAAAAAAAGAAACTGCGCCAGGAGGAGGCAGGGATGTAAACGTGTTTGACATACAGCAGGGTGTTGCCATCGCCCTTTTTATCAAGAAGGGAAAAGCCAGGGGATGTAAAATTTACCACGCAGATTTATTTGGCGAACGGGAAACCAAGTACAAATGGCTGGATAAGCATAGCCTGAAAAAGACAGAGTATAAACAACTGAAACCCGAAAGTCCATGGTATTTCTTCATTGAACGACATACCAAAGATATTGAGCATTACAATAAATGGATGAAGGTGAATGAGATCTTTCCGGTGAGTAATGTGGGCATTGTAACGGCCAGAGATCATTTCTCAATTGATGAAAATCTAAAACTTCTCCAAACGCGAATTAGGCAATTCCGGGATTTAAAATATGATGATGATTTCATTCGGGTAGCATACAAACTAAAAGACACCTCAACTTTTAAAATCTCAAAATTCCGACAAGAGTTGAATAAAGATCTTTACTGGGCAGAAAAATTTCAAGAGATTACTTATCGTCCATTCGACAACAGGTTCATTTACTATTCCGAATGGGTTGTTGAAAGAAGAATTTTCGATTTAATGCAACATTTGCAAAAGGATAATTTAGGATTGGCAATCGGGAGACAAGGTCAGGTTGTAGGAGATGAACATTTATGGAACTTAGCATTTATTTCTGAAAATATTATTGACTTTAACTTGTTCTATCGGGGAGGTGAATTGTTTTTCCCGCTTTACCTATACCATCAGGAAGAAAAGAAAAAGCGGCACGGTTTTCAAAGCATGATGATGTTTGAGCCGGAGGAGGAATATGGAAAGGGAGGGAAAAAGCCCAACATTGCGCCTGTGATTTTTGAAAAACTGGAAAGAGCATACCGGGAAAAGCCAACACCTGAGCAAATACTTTATTACTGCTACGCGGTTTTATACAGCAACACCTACCGGGAGAAATATGCGGAGTTCTTAAAAATTGATTTCCCGCGCATACCCTTTACGGGCGATTACAAAATATTTCTTCAAATGGCGGCATTGGGCGAAGAACTCACCCAACTTCACTTGTTAAAAAGCAAAAAATTGAACAACCCCATTGCAAAATACAAGGGACTTGGTGAAGATCTGATCGGGAAACCCATTTATGATGAAGCGAACAGATGCGTTTTCATCAACGCTACAAAATTCTTTGAAGGCGTTGAACCCGATATGTGGAAGTATCACATTGGTGGTTACCAGGTGCTGGAGAAATACCTGAAAGACCGCAAAGGCCGCCAGATGAGTGATCCGGCTACCTATTGCAAAGTCGCCACCTCCATCGCGGCCACCATGAAAATACAGGAAAAGCTTAACCCTTTGTATTTGATTGCAGAAGAAAATCTGGCTGAATGAATACTACGAATGAGACAATAAGAAACGCCCCGGATGAAATGAAAAGGTTTTTCGTTGTTCCTGTATTTTTCTTTTTGCTGACAACCTTTCCTGTCTTTGCCGGTTCCTCCTTCCTGTTCGACCAGAAGATTGACAGTTTATCTCAGCTTCTTGCAACGTCAAAGGATGCTCAAAAGGCGGAAATCTATTTTTCTCTTGCCAAACTGACCTACGACAACCTTCCCTATACCTCGTTTGACTACATGGAACAGGCGTTACGTCTTTCCATAAAATCCAACAACAGTTTTGTGAAAGCCAAAATCCGACTGTTGATGGGGAACTATTTCAGCAGCAGGCGAAAATTCACGCTGGCACTCGAAAACTATGTCAGTGCACAAAGAATTTTTTCCGACCTGGGAGACAGTCAGGGGACAATGGAAGCCCTTGCGGAAATTGGAAGGATAAATATTGTGCTTACCAATTATTCTATTTCGATTGATTATTTCAGTCAAGGTCTGACATTGGCTAGAAGGGTTGGGGATTTTAAAATGGCAGGTATTTTCCAGGAAAATATAGGGGTTTGTTATCAAAACCGGAAGAACTTTAAAGAGGCCAGGATCCAATATGACCAGGCATTGGATTCTTATCATGCAGCCAGGGACGTGGAGGGGACAATCCGTGCCCGGTGTGTCATTGGCAGTCTTCTACTTGAGTTTTCAAAATATGATGAAGCAATTGCCTTCTATAAAGATTTGCTGAAGCAGATTCCAGAGGGATTTAATTCTACGATAGGAACGGTTTATACACGCATCGCCCACAGCTATTCGCAAAAAGGGGATTATGCCCAATCGCTGATGTTTGACAAAAAAGCCCTTGAGATCCGGCAGATCAATCATCAAAAAGAGGAGGGCAACAGCTCAATGATCAATGTCGCGGGTGACTATTTTAACCTCCATCAGCTTGATTCTGCCTGGAAATATTATAACCTGGGATATCGTCTTGCTACTTACTTCAACCGGAAAAACCTTATTCAGAATTCATACAGGACATTGGTAGATTATTACTCAGGGATAACTGATTTTGAAAAGGCACTTGATGCCTACCAGAAATATCTGGCCATTGGCGATAGTATCATCCTCGAGAAGAATCAGAGCAATCTTGATATTATCAAGGCAGGGCAACGCAGGCACAGCATTGATGATGCCAACTCTCTTCTGTCGAAGCAAAATGAAATTCAGCAATTGAAAATCCGGAATCAGCGCATTCAGATAATTTTCATACAAATCCTGATGTTCTTTGCCGTCATCCTTATTCTGGTTTATTTCTGGCAATTTTTATACAATTCCCGGTCGCGACGAAAAATTCAGGAATTGAATCAAAAATTATCGAAAGAGATAAAGGAAAGGGAGAAGATTCAGATTCAACTGCGTCATCGGGAACAACAGTACCGGTTTCTCGCTGAGAATTCGCTTGATTTTATCACCCGTGTTGGCAAGGATAATAAACGGATTTATGCATCGCCATCTTCGATGAAGGTTCATGGTTATACCATGGAGGAAATTCTTGACAAAACACCTTTCGACCTCGCACATCCTGATTTTGTCGGATATGCCGAGGGTCAGTTAAAAGAATTGATCAGGGAACGATCATCCCGCCAGTTGATTTATCTTGCCCGAAAGAAGGATGGTTCGTACTTTTGGGCCGAAAGTCTGATCAATCCGATATATGACCCGGACACTGGTGAATTTCAAGAATTTGTCGGAGTTACCCGCGATATTCAGGAACGAAAATCTAAAGAGATCGAGATCATGGAAGGAACCAAACAAAAAGAAAACCTGCTAAAGGAAATTCACCACAGGGTTAAAAACAATTTCGCTATTCTGGTAAGTTTGATCAATATGCAGAAAGATCAAACCAACGATCCTGAACTTTTACAATCGCTGACCAATCTGCAATTACGGATTCGTACCATGTCGCTCGTGCATGAAATGCTTTACCGATCAAAGGATTTCGAACAAATTTCATTTGCCGATTACCTGCGCTCTCTTTCTTCGGTTATAGCCGGAACATATAACCGCCGCGACATCCGGATCACCTATGAACTGGAGGAATCCATACTCGATATTGAATCCGCCATACCCCTGGGGCTGATGGTCAATGAAATACTGACCAATGCTTATAAACATGCCTTCCCTGAAAACCGGCCGGGAAATATTTATATCCGCCTCAAAACACGCCAAGACCTGTCGGCCGAATGCCTTACCATCAGTGATGATGGAATTGGTTTGTCAGCAGGATTCAGCATTGAGAGTTGCACCACAATGGGATTACAGATCGTTCAGATACTGGTAAAACAGATTGAAGCTACCCTGACCATCAGTTCCCCTCCAGGCACCCAGTTTTCCATCAGTTTTCCGAAGATAATGGACTGATCAATAGCCAAATAGATATCCTTTTTCTATTTCCCTTATTCATTCGTTAACAATTATTTAACCTAAAGGTAATATTGGGTTAACATTGCCTTCATGGGTGCAGGATACCTTTGCATCAAATCTAAAAACCATAAACATGAAAAAACTCAGTTACCTTCTTTTGACCCTGGGAATGATCATTCCATTTTTGTTTACAGCCAATACCGGTTTGGCACAAAAACAGGTCGATGAGATAAAAAAAGAACAGGATACCCTGAAAGAAAATGTGAGCACCCTGCGCGACAAAATCAGTGGTATTGAAGAAAGAATTGCAACGGCTGAAGCCGACCTTACCAAACTGACCAAGATCAAATTATCGGGATATATACAGGCTCAATGGGTACATCTCGAAGCAGCAAGCGCCTATCCCTCGAATCTTTTTCAGGTTCGCAGGGCCAGGATTAAATTCCAGTATGAACCGGTAAAGGGAGTAGTTTTCGTGTTACAACCCGATTTTGTACCCGGTAACATTACCATTAAGGATGCCTATGCACAGGTAAATGAACCTTGGTTAAAAACCTTTTCGTTATGGGCCGGTAAATTCAACAGACCCAACTACGAAGTGGAATATTCCTCCAGTAACCGGGAGGTACCGGAACGCTCACGTGTAATCCGTGCCATTTATCCCGACGAACGTGCCATCGGTGCAAAGTTGGAAATTGCCCCACCAAAGGTTCCTATAAAATTTCAACTTGCCGTATTCAATGGCAATGACGGGATCTCCATCAATAACCCTGTGTACAATTATGGTACCGGGAAATGGGACAATGTTAATACAGTAGGACAAAATACTGACTTTGACAATTACAAAGATTTAATGGGACGATTGACCTATGCCTTCAAACTGGGCAGATGGGGCGGCTTGACCATTGGCGCTCATGGATATTATGGGCAGATAAAAGCCAACAGCACGGATCTGATCAATTCGGATTATACCTACAACAAATCCCTGGATAATGTTGGCAAGGGAGTTAAAAAGAACTGGGTTGGTTTTGAAGCTCAATTCTATGCTGATATCCTTGGCGGACTGGCCATTAAAGGGGAATACATTTTTGGAGTAAACTCTACTCCGGGTTATAATGGGAGTGCAAAATTCAGTTCCTCTTCAACTGTTCTTAAAAATGACACATTGACGATGACCACCCTTACTACAACAACAGTCAACAACGCACCTGCCATCAGCCGCAATTTCATGGGTTATTATATTTACCTGATCAAGAACATCGGGAAACGTAACCAGATTGCCGTTCGGTACGATTACTATAATCCAAACACCAAATTAAGCTCCGATCAGATTGGTACGGCTAAATGGGATGCAAAGGTTGCCGATGTGGTCAAGGATAACAAAACCTATGCCGGTACCGATCCTGTTATCATCACCAACAACCAAACAAAAACCATCACCGCCAACAAGCTTACCAGTGGAGTTAATGATATTCCTTATGGTACCTGGACTTTTGCTTACACCTATTTCTTCGACGACAACATCAAATTCATGATCGCTTATGAGATGCCGATGAACAAGAAGGTCGGAGTGGTAGATGCAAACGGAAATGGCAATGTTCTTTCTGATTACACCGTAAATGGCATAAAAAGTGCTTACGATTACAGCAATGTGATCAAACAGAATACCCTGACTTTAAGGGTGCAGGTGAAATTTTAATATAAACGATATTCGAAAAAGCAGTATTTTTAATATTTAAAAAAATTCTATGAAAAAGTCAAAAAAAATGTTTGGGATTGCAGGAATGTTAATGATTGCCATGATTGGTTTTGCTTTCATGCCTGCTCCTAAAAAAATAACGGTAAAAGGTTCGGACACCATGGTCATTCTGGCTCAGAAATGGGCTGAAGTTTATATGAAGTCTCATCCCGGAGCAATTATTCAGGTAACCGGTGGTGGTTCAGGAACGGGGATTTCAGCACTGATCAATGGCGCCACGGATATCTGCAACTCAAGCCGCCCGATGAAAAGATCGGAGATGGATAAGCTGAAAGACCGCTATGCTTCACTTGGTATCGAAATTCCCTGTGCAAAAGACGGGATCACAATATTCTTACATGAAGCAAACCCGGTTAAAGAGTTGACACTAAAACAACTCAGCAATATTTTTTCGGGGAAGACCATCAATTGGAAAGAGGTGGGTGGTCCGGATGCAGATATTAAACTATATGGCCGTGAAAACAGTTCTGGAACCTATGTATTTTTCAAAGACCAGGTAGTAAAAGCTGATTATGCCGCCAATTGTCAGACCCTGCCAGGTACAGCTGCCGTAGTAAATGCCGTTTCGAAGGATAAATACGGTATCGGATATGGTGGCGCTGCCTATGCTTCGGGCGTGAAACATTGCCTGGTGAAAAAGGATGAAAAGAGCCAGGGATTTATTGCCAATGCAGAAACGGTTAAAAGTGGTCAATATCCGATTACCCGATACCTGTATATGTATCTGTGCAACAGGCCGACTGGCGAGATCAAAGCATATATCGACTGGATTCTGAGTGCTGAAGGACAGAAACTGGTGACCGAAATAGGATATTTTCCCGTTAAGTAGTTTTTTTGTTAATTCAAGTGGTTGATCGGTGATTGGCGGCATTACCAAATGCTGCCTTTCACTGTTAAAAAAGAGCAATGGAAAAACCAATCGAGAATAGGGGATTTACCTTCACAAAGGAGTCATTGCGAAAGAAATTCAGATTATCAGAATTTCTTTCGGAGAAGATCATCACCGGGGTGGCATTTCTTTCCATTACCATCATTGTTTTGATCTTTTTCTTTGTCTTCCGTGAGACCCTTCCCCTTTTCAAAACCCAGAAAGCGGAGACCCCGAAAGTTGAAAATTTTCAGAAGCAGGAGCAATACGGTGGTGAAGAGAGTTCCGCCCCAACCAATGCACACGGGCAGGAACAATATGGAGTTACAGAGATCGATACCCTGATGACCGAGAACCAATCAGTGGTGGAGGACACCATTGTTCATGGCTCTGATAAGGCGACCGTTAAAAGCCTTTTGGGAAAGGATTGGTTGCCGGTTTCGGATAATCCGCGTTACGGTTTGATACCGCTTTTTGTCGGAACATTGAAGATCACGCTCATCGCTATTTTATTTGCTGCACCCATTGCCATTCTGGCGGCACTTTTTTCCGCCTCTTTTGCGCCATTCTGGCTGCGTGAGATCATCAAACCTGCCATTGAACTCCTGGCCGGTTTCCCCTCGGTGGTGATCGGTTTTTTTGCACTGATGGTAATGGCCTCCTTTTTTCAGGATATCTTTGGATACGACGGACGGCTGAATGCATTTGTAGGCGGGGTGGCCATGGCGCTGGCAGCCATTCCCATCATTTTTACCATTACGGAAGATGCGCTTACCGCTGTTCCGCGAACTTATACGGAAGCCAGTCTTGCCCTGGGTGCAACCCGATGGCAGACCGCGCTCTTTGTGACCCTGCCGGCGGCAACCCCGGGGATATTTGCGGCAGTCCTGCTTGGGGTAGGCCGGGTTTTTGGAGAGACCATGATTGCCTTGATGGCGACCGGAAATGCAGCCATGATCTCTGTCAATCCTTTTGAATCGGTTCGAACCCTGGCTGCCACCATAGGTGCCGAGATGGCAGAGGTGGTGTTTGGCGACACCCATTACAGCGTATTGTTCCTGATTGGCTCTCTGCTCTTTATCTTTACATTCGGGTTGAATGCACTGGCCGAATTTTATGTGAAAGGAAAATTGGTTAAACGGTTTCAAGGAAAGTAGTGATGAGCAAGAAAAATCGGGTTACCGGTGGATTATTTATAGGAACTACAGCATTTTCAGCGTTTCTGATCATTGCCGTAATCATTGTTCTCCTGGTGGTCATCATCATCGGTGGGAAAGATACCTTTTCCTGGGAATTCCTGACTGCTTTTCCCGAAGATGGTATGATGAAAGGTGGAATTTTCCCGGCAATATATGGCACAGCTTTGCTGGTGCTCATCATGTCAGTTGCAGCTGTCCCATTTGGGACGATCACAGCCATTTATTTAACAGAATATGCCAGTGAAAAATCAATCCTGGCACAGACTATTCGTTTTGCAGTAAGGACCCTGGCAACAGTTCCGTCGATCATTTTCGGGTTATTCGGACTGGGGTTTTTCATCAAATTTGTAGGGAGCGGAATGGACGACATTTTTCTGGGAGGAGCATTGAAATGGGGGCAACCCAATATTCTCTGGGCCAGTCTCACCATGTCGTTGCTGACCCTTCCGGTGGTCATCGTCTCCGTTGAGGAGGCCATCCGAACAGTCCCCCGAGAGATGCGGGAAGCAAGTCTTGCCCTGGGTGCCACCAAGTGGGAAACCATACGGCGTATCGTTTTACCCGGTTCGAGGTCGGGAATAATGACCGGAACGATCCTGGCGGTCAGCCGTGGAGCGGGAGAGGTTGCTCCAATACTTTTTACCGGGGCAGCCTATTACCTGGCCACGTTGCCCACCTCCCTCAGTGATCAGTTTATGAACCTGGGATATCATATTTACATCCTGGCCACCCAGTCAGCCAACGTGGATCAGACCCTGCCGATCCAGTTCGCCACCACCATGGTGTTGTTAATGCTTACGTTTATGTTAAATTTAACTGCTGTTATCATCCGCTCGAGGTTACGGAGAAAAGTAAAATAATTATTGAAGAAGATTGAACAATGAAAGAACCAAAAATTAAAACACGTGATCTGACCCTGTTTTACGGTGAGAAGATGGCCTTAAACTCCATCTCTCTGGATATTCCAGAAAAGGAGGTGACTGCCTTCATCGGCCCTTCAGGTTGCGGAAAATCCACTTTTCTCCGCACCCTGAACAGGATGAATGATTTGATCCCTGGTGTCAGGATTACCGGGGAAGTTCTCGTGGATTCACTGAATATATATGACAAACAAATAGATGTGGTCAATCTCCGGAAGAAGGTAGGAATGGTATTTCAGAAGTCGAATCCGTTTACCAAATCGATTTTCGAAAACGTGGCCTATGGTCCGAAGATCAATGGGATAAACAATAAAAAAAGACTGGAGGAAATTGTTGAACATTCATTAAAAAAGGCTTTTATCTGGGAAGAGGTAAAAGATCGTCTGCATGATTCTGCCATGGGACTTTCGGGAGGGCAGCAACAGCGGATGTGTATTGCCAGGGCGTTGGCCGTTGAACCTGAAATTATCCTGATGGATGAACCTGCCAGCGCACTGGACCCTATTTCGACAGCAAAAATTGAGGAGTTGATCTATGAATTAAAAAAGAACTATACCATCGTAATCGTTACCCATAATATGCAGCAGGCTGCCCGCGTGAGTGACCTCACTGCTTTCTTTTACCTGGGTGAGCTGATTGAGTATGGCAAGACCAGAAAAATATTTACCACACCCGACAAAAAACACACCGAAGAATACATCACCGGCCGGTTTGGATAATATTTCAGGGTAAACAGAAACGAAATAATTATTGATTTCTTTTCTGGAAATATTTGGGGTTGTCTTATTTCAATCGTAAATTTAAAATCGAAAATTAAACTGGTAAACATGGAACGACATTTTGAACAGGAACTGGATAGATTAAACAAACGGATCCTCAAAATGGGGAATCTTGTAGCTGAACAAGTGCACAATTCCCTTGATGCCCTTTTAACAGGGAATATTGAACTGGCTCAACAAGTCATCGAGGTTGATAATAAAGTGGATAAGCTGGATGTAAAGATCGATAAACTGTGCCAGCGGATTTTTGCTTTGAATCAGCCGGTAGCAACAGATCTCCGGCTGATCATGTCGGCACTGAAAATGAACAATGACCTGGAACGAATGGGCGATCATGCGGTAAATATTGCCTCAAAAGTTGAAGTAATCAGTGAATACAGGGAGGTACTTGGTGAATTGAAGATTACGGAAGTGGTTCACCTTGTCGATTTGATCGTAAAGGATGTGATCACCATCCTGAACAGCCGGAACACAGCTTTTGTCAAGGATATCTTTACGCTGGCCAATTCCATTGAGGACAAGTCGCATGCAGCGTCGGCGAGAATCATAGATGAAATGATGCACAAGACCGAGGTCATTGTCGTGGCCACCCAGCTGATCATTGTTCTCCAGACCATCGAACGGTTAGCAGCCTATTCTACCAATATTGCTGAATCCATTATTTTTATTGTAGATGGCAAACTGGTAAAGCATAAAAATGGCTATTCAGGTTCTCCCGTGGAAAGAGAAGGTGGGGAAGAAAATAGTTTACCGTTGCAGCCAAACCCTGAGGAGGGCTAAAAGCTTTTCGGTTTGTACCGGTTTTGAAAGATAATCGTTCGCCCCTGCTTCGATGCATTTTTCCCGGTCTCCCTTCATGGCCTTTGCCGTGAGGGCGATGATCGGAAGGTTGGTAAATCGCTTATCTTTCCGGATCTCCCGCATGGCGGTATATCCATCGATCTCCGGCATCATAATGTCCATTAAAACCAAATGACAGTCGGGATTTTGCTGAAGTTTTTCGATTCCTTCCCTTCCGTTTTTACCAATGACAATCAACACCTTTTTTTCCTCGAGGATCTTGGAAAGTGCAAAGACATTCCGCATGTCGTCATCCACGACAAGGATCTTTTTATTCTCAAAAATTTTATCGGGAAGAAATCCTGAGCCTGAGCCTGATTCCGATTCATCGGTATGTTTCGGAATGACGGGTGGTGCTGAATTAAGGCGCTCGGTATTTTCGAGCATGACCTGATGGGGAGAAAGCCGTTCTTTTTCAACCTGCAATACCGGAGTTTCTGTAATTTTAGCGCCCTTCAGGCTAAGGGGAAGGTAAAGGGTAAAAGTGGAACCCTCTCCAATTGTGCTTTTCAGTTGGATCTCGCCGTCCAACATACGTGAAAGACTGCGTGAAATAGTAAGTCCAAGCCCCGTACCACCAAATTTCCGGCTAACGGTTCCGTCGGCCTGTTGGAAAGCTTCAAAGATCACCTTCAGTTTTTCGTCGGGGATCCCTATCCCGGTATCGGAAACCTCAATGGCGATGGCGTTCTTATGATCCAGGCCGGGTTGGGTGAAAACCACGGTTTTAGCGGGACGGAAAACCCGTAAAGTCACGCCACCTTTATTGGTAAATTTAATGGCATTCGACATCAGGTTTTTAACGATCTGATATACCCGTTGCGAGTCGGTTTCAATAAATTCAGGCAGGGAACCTTCCAGTTTTGTTATGAGAGAGATGCCTTTATTGTTGGTAAGAGGAGAAAATGAACGTGTCACAAAATCCTCCAACTCCTTGATATTCATTTCTTCGATATCGATCTCGAGTTTTCCGGCTTCAACTTTTGAAAGATCCAGGATATCGTTGATCAGATCCAACAGATCCTGTCCTGAACCATGGATCACATTGGCAAATTCCACTTCATCCTTGGTCATTACCCCGTTTTTATTGGTGGAAAGGATTTCGGATAGTACCAGGATGCTGTTCAGGGGTGTACGCAGTTCATGCGACATGTTGGCCAGGAACTCCGACTTATAACTGCTGGCAACTTCCAGTGCCTCTGCCTTTTGTTTGATTTCCTGCTGGGCAAGTTCCAGGGCTTCGTTTTTCTTCCGGATATCATCGCGCTGAAGTTCAAGAACCTTGGTACGCTCTTCCAACTCTTCGTTGATCACGCGGAGCTCTTCCTGCTGATGCTGAAGGTTCTCTTCTGAAAGTTTCAGGGCTTTGGTTTGTTCTTCCAACTCCTGGTTGATCTGGCGAAGTTCTTCTTTCTGCATGACCAGTTCTTTGGCTTGTTCCTGGGTTTTGGAAAGCAATTCCTGAACCCGTTCACGGGAGCTGGCAGTGTTGATGGCAACGGAAATAATTTCGAGCGACTGATCCAGAAATTGTTGTTTCTGGTCATCAAATGCCTGGAATGAACCCATTTCAATCACCCCTGAGAGCTGCCCTTCGAAAAGGATGGGGGAGATCAGAAAATGATGCGGTTGCACCTTCTCCGGACCGATGTCGATCCAGGGTAACGTATGTGTTGATGAGAAAAAGGCCATTTTCTTCCGTTCCCGCGCCACCTGTCCGACCAGGCCTTCTCCAATCGCCAGCGTTTTATTGAGGTTTTCGGGGCCGCTAAAGGCATAGGTAGCTGTCAACCTCAGTTTATTGCTGTCTTCCATCAGGTAGAGCAATCCGATCTGGGCATCCAGGTAATGCGCCAGGAAAGTCACTACCTCTTCGCATAATTCATGGATACTTTTTTCGCCCCGGATCTTGAATCCCAATTCATTGATGCCAGTCTTTAGCCAATCCTGGTTCATGATTTCGATGGATGCTTCGCGCAGTTTCTTGGTCATCTCATAAAGCGCAATTCCCAGGGTATCCATGTCGCTCCGTGGCATAACATTGGTGGAGTAATCTCCGCTGGCAATCGCTTTTGCTTGTTTGACAACAGTTTTGAAGCTTTCCACCATTTGATTCATGGAGATTCCCATGATGTCCTGGTCACTTCGGATGGTTACCGTTTTACTGTAGTCTCCCAAAGCCACGGATTGGCTTACTTCGGCAAATGACTGAAGTGATTGCACCAACCAGTTAAAGGTATCTTTCATTTCACCCACTTCGTTGTGGGCTACATTAATATCCCGGCTGATCAGTTTTCCATGGGCGACCTGTTTTGCCCATTCCGAAATCTTTTTAATCGGGGATACAAAACGACGAGTCACGATAACCGATAAAAGAAATACCACGATCGTGGTGAGTATCAGCGAGATCTTTGCAAAGGATGACAACTCTCTGGCAACAGCATGGGCTTCCGTTTGGTCTATTTCTTCCACAAGAGCCCAGTTAACACCCAGTTTTTCTACCTCATCAATATTCTGGTAGATACCCATCACATATATCCCTTTTGAATTTTTATAGATGTTGACCTCTTCGGTAATGGCTTTGCCATCTTGTGCAAGGGTGATATTGTTTGCTTTCATCCCTTGCCATATCAACGTTTTCTGATTTTCTTCATTCTTTTTAAGGATATCAAGTTTGTCTCCGATCCTGCTGGAAGATCGCAACTTCAGATCCAATCCAATCAGATAGACGTACCCGGTATTTCCAAATGCAATTCCGAACTGGATAATTTTATCAATCTTTTCAGAAGAGATTTGTAAAGCCATCACCCCCAGTTTCTCCCCATTGCCAGAATATACCGGTTTTACGAGAAATCCACATGCTTCATCATTCATTGCAGGAAAGAACTCCAGATCTGAAAATAATATTTTTCCTGACCGGATGGCAGCCTTACTGGTTTTAGCGAAGGCAGTGGAGGAATAGCTTCCAGTGAAAAAGTTGGCTCCCAAATCCTTAGCATCATTTAATTCAAAAATAAGAACACCTGTTGAATTGAGGAAATAGATATTTTGAACTCCTTCGGGGAACCAGTTTTTCTCGATTTTTCCCCGCAATTCACTGGCCATCTCCCGGTACGAATCAGAACTGAAAAATGCATTTGGTTTGTTAATGGTTTTCTCATACCCGGTTTGCAGGTTCTCAAGAAGGTGCGCTGTACTGGTTTCTCCCGACAAGTTTGTCAGGTATGAAGTGATGTCGTCGAAGTAGGAATTCAGGTATTTGACCCTGAGTTGGGATGTGGTGACCAGCGCCTTTTTGGCCATAATATTTAATCCCTGGTAGTAGTTAAAAAAGTTGATGTAGCTCAACGTCGCCAGCGGGATAAGTGAAATCGCGAGAAACCAGAGGAGCAGGGTTTTTCCAATGCCCATATTTTTCAGGGTACGGAAATCAAATTCCGTAACCGAACGTTTCAGCCGGGTCCATATTTGCGCGATCATAGGCGATCAGAATTTTATATGCGACAATGTTTCTCGATGGTATTGAAAAGTTCTTCAGGATGGATCGGCTTGGAAATATAGTCATCCATTCCGGCCTCCAGGCATCTGTCTTTGTCTCCTTTCATGGCATTGGCAGTCAAAGCGATGATTGGAGTCTGGCTATTTTTCCCCGAAATTTCTTTACGGATCTCCCGCGTGGTCTCAAACCCATCCATCTCGGGCATCATGACATCCATCAGAATCAGGTCAAATTTATTCTCGTGTGCTTTCTGCATGGCTTCCACGCCATTCCGGGCAGTAGTGACCTCCCATCCTTTCTTGGCCAGAAGTTGAACAACGATTTTCTGATTGATGAGCTGGTCTTCAGCCAAAAGAATGTTCAATTTTTTAGCTGATGTATCCCCCACCAGATTTCTGAGTTCATATTGGCCTGAAGCCGGCTGGTTGTTTTCTGAAGAGTATATTTTGAGCAGCAGGTTTTTCAGATCTGCCTGCAATACCGGTTTAAACAGGTAATACCTTAGGCCGGCAGACTGGATTATCCGGAGGGTGTGAATGGATTTATCGACAGTCATGACAACAATGGGCAGTTCGGATAAGGCAGGACGGGTTTCCCTGATCATTTTGAAGAACGGCTGACCTTTGCAGGTTTGCAGGAGATGATCCAGGAGAACCATGTCAATTTCTTTGGGAGAGGCCAGTAAATCCAATGCAGCCTCCTGGGAACCAGTGATCTCAACACTGAAGTTCCATGCCTGAAAGAAATCCTGTATCTGTTGACAATGCAAGGGGTTGGCGTCTATGATTAGGATTCGTTGGTTTTTCACATTTGCAGGCAAATTCAGCTTCCAGGATTCATCTGGTCCCGGATCTGTTTTTAGCGGGAGAGTAAAGAAAAACTTACTTCCTTGTCCGTATTCACTTTCCACTCCGATTTGTCCTCCCATCATTTCCACCAGCCTTTTGGAAATGGTTAGTCCAAGTCCGGTCCCGCCAAAATTCCGGGAAGTGGAGAGGTCGGCTTGCCGGTACGACTCAAAAAGGATCCCGATTTTCTCGGCAGGAATACCGATTCCGGTATCTTCGATAACAAATTGGAGAAATATTTTTCGCTGCTCAATCTCCTTGACAACCACAGACAGTTTAATGGTTCCGAAGGAGGTGAATTTTATTGCGTTTCCCAACAGGTTGATCAATACCTGCCGGATGCGGGTCGGATCGCCGGAAACCTTGTCGGGCATATCAGCAGGATGAACGCAAAGGAAATCGAGTTCTTTCTGCAATGTTTTCACCGACATCAACCGCACGACCTTCTCCAGTAAACCTCGAATGCTGAAACCTACATCATCGATTTCAAGCTTGTCGGCTTCAATCTTCGAAATGTCGAGGATCTCGTTGATGATTTCGAGCAGGGATTCACTGCTTTGCTTGATGTCGATCAGGTGTTCGGAATATTGTTCTGGAACATCCTGATCCATGAGGATAAGGTCGGTCATGCCAATAATGCCACTCAACGGAGTACGGATTTCATGGCTCATGTTGGCCAGGAAAGAGCTTTTGGCCAACGTGGCCTCTTCAGCAACGCGCTTGGCTGTATCGAGTTCTTCAATGGTTTTTTGAAGTTGCCGTGTGGTAACCTGAAGGGCATGTTTTTGTTTAAAGAAGTCGATGTAGGCCCTGATTTTATTTTGTAAAATTTTTCGATCGAGAGGTTTGTACAGGTAATCCACAGCACCGGTCTCATAACCACGAAAAATCTGTTTGGGTTGGCGGTAGGTTGCGGTAATGAAAATAATGGGGATGCTTTTTGTTCGCTCACTCCCACGCATCAGTTCGGCCGTCTCAAATCCATCCATACCGGGCATATTCACGTCTAACAGGACAAGGGAAATATCGTATTCGAGCATCAGGCTGAGCGCTTCATTGCCGGAAAGTGCCTTCAGTATATTCAGTTCAGGGCTATTGATGATGCTCTCCAGGGTGATCAGATTTTCATTGCGATCATCGACAATAAGAATGTTAAATTTTTCCTGTAACGAGTCCATAGGATATTAAATATAATTCGGCAGGTTGATCCTCTTTTTTTATTGATGTCAACCTGCGCAACAACTTATCTTTACAAATGTATTGTAAAATTCATTTATTTTTGTCGGGCACGAATTTTATTTTTCAACGTTCAATTTCACATTCATGACAAACAGCTCTGGCTCTATACAGGCCGCCCATCGCAAGGGAGCCTATATCCTTTCCATCACCATTATCGGGGTATTTTTTTTCATTTTCGGGTTCGTGACCTGGCTTAACGGAGTGTTGATCCCCTACCTTAAAATTGCGTGCGAATTGACCAATTTCCAGGCGCTGTTTGTCGCTTTTGCATTTTATATCTCCTATACTGTTATGGCATTACCCTCTTCCTGGGTACTGAAAAAGACGGGTTTCAAAAAGGGGATGATGGTCGGGTTATGGGTAATGGCACTGGGCACTTTGATCTTTATTCCTGCTGCACTGGCACGTACATATTCCATTTTTCTGGCAGGGTTGTTTGTCCTTGGAACAGGACTGGCAATTCTGCAAACCGCCTCCAATCCCTACATCACCATCATTGGTCCCCGTGAAACCGCTGCACGCAGGATCAGCATCATGGGAATATGCAATAAACTGGCAGGAGCAATTGCTCCATTGATTCTGGCATATTATATCCTGAATGATGGGGATGTCTTCATCGCAAATCTGAAACAGATGGATGACACGGCCCGCACTCTCGCCCTGGATGGGTTGGCCAAGAGAGTCATCGGACCCTATCTTATCATGACGATCATTCTTCTCATTCTCGGATTATTTATCCGATACGCTCCGCTGCCTGAAATTGAGGCCGAACAGGATTCCGATACCGATACCCGATATGCGGCATCAAAGAGCTCCATCTTTCAATTCCCCCATCTGATATTGGGGGTGATCACCCTCTTTTTTTATGTAGGTGTGGAGGTGATTGCGGGCGATACCATTATCCGCTACGGTCATTCGATTGGTGTACCCCTCGCGTCGGCCAAATATTTCACCTCCCTGGTGCTGGTAGCCATGGTAGTGGGGTACATTTTGGGAATTCTGTTAATTCCGAAGGTGTTATCCCAGAAAACGGCACTCGCCTGGTGTGGTATCCTGGGAATTGTCTTTACACTTCCTGCCATTTTCATTTCAGCAAACGCGCAGGTAGTGATTCCTTTCATTGATCTGATGGCCTTTCAAAGTGTGGAAGTTGTTCTTCCCTATACTGTTTTGTTTGTAGCCTTGCTGGGGCTGGCCAATGCGATTGTGTGGCCAGCCATATGGCCGTTGGCTATCCATGATCTGGGGAAATTCATCAAAACCGGATCCGCACTGCTGATTATGGCCATTGCCGGTGGCGCTATCTTGCCACTGATATGGGGTTACCTTTCCGACATATGGACTTCCCAGCAGGCCTATTGGCTGGCAGTGCCCTGTTATCTGTTCATTATTTATTATGCACTTGCCGGACATAAAATCAGGTCCTGGAAAAAAAGATAATCATGAAACCAACATTGTTGATTCTTGCTGCCGGAATAGGCAGTCGATACGGGGGATTAAAGCAACTTGATCAAATTGGCCCGGCAGGGGAAACCATCGTGGATTATTCCATTTATGATGCCATTCAGGCAGGATTCGGCAAGGTGATTTTCATCATCAAGGAAAGCATCGAACAGGATTTCAAGGAGGCTTTTGTTGAAAAACTCCAGGACAAGGTAAAGATTGATTACGTTTTTCAGGAGGTCTGGAACGTACCGGAAGGCATCCTCGTTCCCGATGAACGGCAAAAACCTTGGGGTACCGGGCATGCCGTGTTGATGGCTGACGGTAAGATTAACGGTCCGTTTGCTGTAATTAACTCCGACGATTTTTATGGACGTGATGCTTACAGAGCCCTTGCTGCCCATTACCAAGATTGGACCGCTGAACGTGAGAACGACTATTGTATGGTAGGGTATCACGTGACCAATACCCTTTCGGAGTTTGGGGCTGTATCGCGAGGAGTATGCCTGCCCGACGAGCATTCCTATCTTGTGGATGTGGTGGAACGTACCCATATCGAACGCCTGGGAGATAAAATTGCCTATGTCAACGAAGCAAACCTGGAGGTCGCAATCCCCGGAAACACCATCGTATCGATGAACTGCTGGGGGTTTACACCATCTTTTTTTTCATATCTGAAGAAGGGATTTGCCATATTTATCCGGCAAAACTCCGAAAATTCCAAAGCTGAATTCTTCATCCCCAGCATGGTCAATGAGCTGATCAGGAACGGACATGCAACTGTGAAAATTCTCGATTGCCGTGAAAAATGGTTTGGCATGACCTACAAAGAGGACCGTGATGTGGTGGTTCGAAGCATCCGGGAATTAATCAAAAAGGGCATTTACCCTGAAAAGTTATGGGGTTGATCCAATTTTTAGCCCTTTCCTCCGTTAACAATCAAAGAGTAACAAAAAAATTGGTATCTTTGTTTCCAGAAACTAAATCCTTATGAATCATTCCCATCGACTCCTGGTCAACCTGACAGGACTTATTGTAATACTCCTGTTCCTGTCGCCTCATTCAGGCACGGCTCAGGTAGTAAACGAATCCGCGAAAAAACGTTTCAGCATTGCCTTTGGAATGTTTACCGACATCTGGCAAAATGTTCCCTCCGGTTTAAAAACCCGGGCCATCAATCAGGGAGTGAATGTTTTTGCCACCTACAATATCCCTTTCGGGAAGAGCAATTTTGGTTTCTCTGCTGGTCTGGGTTTCCGCGTTCATAATCTTTATGGGAACTTCCAGGTCAAAGGATACAATGATTCCATTCAATTTGTCAGGATTCCTGACTCCATTGGTTATCAGCGAAGCAAAATAGTGCTTCCCTACATTGAGCTCCCGGTGGAATTTCGTTTCAAGACCAAGTATAAATTTGCCATCGGGATTGGATTTAAAGTGGGATATATGCTTCCGGCACATACCAAGTGGGTAGGAGATGATTACCTCTTCAATACTCCCGACAAACTCAGGGTCAATTTCCGGGATATTAAATATCTTGAGAAATTCAGTTATGGACCAACGTTACGTATCGGCTACAAGTGGTTCCATGTAAATGCCTATTATTCTTTATCCAAAATTTTCAGTAAAGACAAAGGGCCAGACATAACCCCCATCTCCATCGGATTTTTGCTGATGCCGTTCTGATCAGAGAAGAACTACCATCAGGGTCATGATGACACAACCCATCAGGAAACCGGAATAGATTTCGGCCGGTTTGTGTGCGTTTGCTATCAGCCGGGCTGAACCGACCATTCCTGACAGAAGCAATGAGATCAGGACCAGAACCAAAAAGTGCAATCCAAAGATACAGGAAAGTCCCAGGAAAAAACCTGAAACCCCACCCATGCCGACCATGTGAAGGCTCACTTTATGATAGAAATTTATGATAAGTGCGCAAATGGCCAGTAGCGTTGCCCCCAGCATGTAATAGCTGAAAATGGAAGAGATCTGGACTCCCTTCAACATGTAATAGGTCACATAATAAAACAGTGCAATTGTCAGAATCGGGTAGAAACGTTCCTCTCTTGCCTCTAGAAAAAATGAAGTAATGATCCTCCTCTGATAAAGAAGGAACAGGACAAACAACGGAAACACTACTGTCGTCAGGGTGACAACGGCCAACAGGATCAATTTATACGAAAAGGGAATCAGAAGGGAAAAGAAAACATTCAGGTTGAGCAGGATCAGCAGGAGGTAGAAGGGCATCAGTATTGGATGCAGCAGGTATGAAAGCGCTTTGGAGCATCGGATCTGGGTCATGGAGGCGACATTAAAGTTCTTTCCGCAGCCGGGCTACAGGGATCTTGAGATGTTTCCGGTATTTGGCAATGGTTCGGCGGGCGATGTTGTAGCCCTTTTTTTCCAGGAGTTCCATCAATTCATCATCGGTGAGCGGAGTATATTTGTCTTCTGAAGTAATCAAATCGGTCAGTATCTTTTTAATCTCCCGTGTGGAGATTTCTTCTCCTTTTGAATTTTGCATCGATTCGGAGAAGAAACTTTTCAGCAGGAAGGTACCAAACGGGGTTTGAACATACTTGCTGTTAGCTACCCTCGAGATGGTCGAGAGATCCAATTTAACAATGGTGGAAATGTCTTTCAATTTCATGGGACGGAGCCTGGTTTCATCGCCGGAGAGAAAATACTCCCGCTGGTATTCCATGATAGCGGCCATGGTGGTATATAACGTAATCTGCCGTTGTTTAATGGCTTCGATAAAACCTCTTGCAGCATCCAGTTTTTGCTTGATGAATGTTAGCGCTGTCTTTTCAGAAGCATTGACCTTTTTCTTCCCGGAGGTAAATTCCTTCATCATATCGATGTAATTGCGATTGAGGCTCAATTCGGGCGTATTTCTTGAATTCAGGGTCAATTCGAGAATACCTTCCTGGTTGGTGATCAGGAAATCGGGGATGATATAAGGATTTTCGCGGGAAACTTCAGCAATAATTCCGCCGGGTTTGGGATTCAGGTTCTGAATCTCTTCAATGGCTTCTTTGAGTTCTTCGTCGGAGATATTCCCTTTCAGAAGAATTTTCTCATAATGCTTCTTGCTGAATTCATCAAAATAATACTTGATGATGATCTCAGCGAGATCGGTGGAATAGGTACGTCCGGCTTTATTTTCCAGCTGGATCAGCAGGCATTCCTGAAGGTTCCTGGCCGCGATTCCCGGGGGATCAAAAGTTTGAACCACCTTTAACACATCTTCCACTTCGGCAGGTGTGGCTTCGATGTTTTGATTGAAGGCAAGGTCATCGACAAGTGCAGGAATTTCACGACGGAGGTAGCCCGACTCATCAAGATTACCGATGAGAGCTGAGGCAATGATGAATTGTTTATCGGTAAATTTATGCATCCCAGTCTGGGCGAGCAGGTAATCCTGGAAACTGATTCCGGATATGATATGGATCTCACGGGTTTCCTCATCCGGGCTTTTATTATCGGCAACCAGTTTATACCCGGGGATTTCGTCTTCATCCACGTAATCTTCAAAAGAGAACTCGTCATCGGCAGATGCAACAGATTCGACCTCTTCGCGAAATTCATCCTCATCGGAATCGACCGATTCCAGCGTTTGTTCTTCCGACAGGTCATCCATTGTCTCCTCGTCCAGTGTTGCTTCGTCCAGTGCAGCTTCTTCCAATGCAGGATTTTCCTCGATTTCCTGCTTGATCCTCTGTTCCAGTGAAAGAATGGGTTCCTGAAGCAAGCGCATCACAAGTACCTGCTGGGGAGAGAGCTTCTGGATTAACCGTTGTTGTAGTTTTTGATTGAGCATAGCTGACAAATATAACAATTAATCCATAGGAATTATTTTCCAACATCTGTAAAAAATGTTGAAATGTTGTATCTTTGAGTGTTAATCACAAAACCATTGATCTATGAAAAACAAGTTACGCTTCGGACTGACCCTAACAGTCCTGTTTTTTTCCTTACTGGCCAATGCACAGGTTTTTGTTTCCACCGCGCCACAGAATAAAAATGTAGTCCTGGAAGAATTTACCGGGGTTCAATGCCCGAACTGTCCCGGAGGGCATCAGATCGCCCAGCAGATTGTTGAGGCTAACCCTGGAAGGGTTTGGGTAATAGCATTTCATCCCTTTAATTCGAACTATACTACACCCTATCCCGGAGATCCTGATTTTCGTCGCCATCATCCCGATTCACTATATATGATGCCCTATTGCGGAACAAGCCGTTACATGCCAAGTGCTTTTATCAACAGAAGGAAATATGGTGCAGAACGTCTTCAGGGAGCCTCGGCCTGGTCGGCAAAAACAACTGAAATCCTTGCAGAACCCTCTCCGGTTAATGTTGCTGTTGGAACATCGTACGACGACAACACCAAGTTGTTAAATATTCTTGTGGAGATTTATTTTACTTCGACACTTACAGATCAGGCCACGCTCAATGTAGCGTTGACAGAAAGTAATCTGGTATCCCAGCAATCTGGCGCGGGAGCCAACTATGTCCATAAACGAATCTTCCGTGAAACCTTCACTGCACAATGGGGAAACCTGATTCCCGAACCCACCACACAAGGAAGTTATATTACGAGGACCTTTACATTCGATAACTCGGTTAAGAATTATAACATGGATACTTGTGAAATCGTGGCCTATATTGTCAATGCAAATAACGACGAGGTTATATCGAGTTATGGATTGTCGGTTGGCGATAATCCCATTTCCATGCCTTCTGCTGCCTTTACCTATGAGGAAATCTCCAATCCCGGTCAAACATTGCTAAACTTTTCGGATCAATCAACAGGGATTCCTACCTCATGGTTATGGACTTTTGAGGGAGGCATCCCCGCTACCTCCACGGAGCAGAATCCACAGGGGATCGCCTATAATTTCTCTGGTGATTATCAGGTAACACTGCTTGTTACCAATCAGTTCGGACAGGATTCGATAACGGAAACCATTCCCATAATAATTACCGGTATCAATGAAATTGCCGGCAATCAGCTTCAGGTTTATCCAAACCCATCATCCGGACATTTTTATGTCAGGAATATCCCTGAAACAAGTTCCATAACCATCTGTAATGCAGCATCGGAAATCGTTAGCCATATCCGCGTTGTCGAAAAAACCGACAACTATGCATTGGATCTCTCGGAGCTGAAAAGAGGGATCTATTACCTGAAAATTCAGACCAGCGAAAAAACCTGGACCCAGAAACTAATTCTTCTGAATTAACGGTAAAAATTCCCTGCTGGTCGATATTCCTTCCAGTACTGTCTATTTTCCTGTTCGCGTATAACGGGAATGGATATTTTTACCGTAAAATTGTTCTATGCTAAAATCGGGAGGGATCCAGTCGAAAACATTGGCTGTTCTGATCCACATTTTAATTTGGGCAGTTCTTCTGTTTCTTCCTGTTCTTGTCGTTGAATCGTTGGAGGCAAAACAACGTTTTATGCACGTTGGGTGGTTCATCCTGGTGATGATGGCGATATCGTTCTACCTGAATTCCCATGTGCTGATCCCGAACCTGCTGCTGAAAAAAAAACCCTGGTTATATGCCTTGGCATTGGCAATGACCATGCTGGTAATTATGGCGATATCAACCGGGTATTTTGAATTTCTTGAGTTTCTTCGGCCAAACCGACATCATCCGCATCATCTCTATCGACTGGCGCTGATACCTTTTGCTCCCTGTGTCGTTGCCATCGCTTTTAGTTCCGTGATCAAGATCTCAACGGAATGGTACAAAAACGAAAAACAAAAGAAGGAGATGGAAGCAGAGAAGCTGACTTCGGAATTGGCCTTTCTTAAATCGCAGATTAACCCGCATTTTCTCTTCAACAACCTGAATAATATATGTTCCCTGGCGCGTAAAAAATCGGATGACACGGAAAATGCAATCATCAAACTTTCGCAAATCATGCGGTACATGCTGCAGGATTCGAAAAATGAAAAAGTCAGCCTGGATAAAGAGGTGGAGTACCTTCAGAATTATATTGAACTTCAGCGACTCCGAATTTCCGATCAGGTAAATATAGAAATGAGAACGGAAGGCGAGACTTCACTGATCGGGATTGAGCCACTGCTGTTGATTCCTTTTATTGAAAATGCTTTTAAACATGGGATCAGTTACAAGGAGGATTCCTCCATCAGGATTTTTCTGAAGGTAATACCTGAAAAATTATTTCTCCATGTTGAAAATACCATTTTCCGGAACAGGGAAACAGAGGCTGCTACCATTTCGGGCATTGGGTTAAAAAATGTGTTACGCCGTCTTGATTTGCTTTATCCCGGCAAGCATGAGTTGACCATCAATGAAGAAGGGAACACATACATGATTGAACTAATCATACACTTTACACCATGATCCGTTGTTTGGCAATTGATGATGAGCATTTGGCTTTGGACCTTTTAGAGGACAATATTTTAAAAGTTCCATTTCTGCATTTGGTGAAGCGGTGCAAGGGCGCCTTTGAAGCGATGGAGATTTTACGAACCGACCAGGTTGACCTTATCTTCCTTGATATTCAGATGCCGGATGTTTCCGGAATCCAGCTTCTGAAAAGCCTGAAGCAGAAACCCCTGGTCATTTTAACAACAGCGTATGAGCAGTATGCCATTGAAGGATTCAACCTTGATGTGATCGATTATTTACTAAAGCCATACACCTTTGACCGGTTTTTACGCGCGGTAAATAAAGCTCACGAATACATCGACCTCAGGGAAAAAGCGCGATTTCTTGAAAATCCAGAGGAACCTTTGGCTTCTCCAACGTACATTTTCGTTCGCTCGGATTATAAACTGGTGAAGATCGAACTGGCAGACATACACTATATTGAAGGTTTAAAAGACTATGTTAAAATCTATGTGGGAGATAAACCCATTTTAACGCAGATCAGCATGAAAGCCCTGGAAGAAAAACTGCCCACGGGTGACTTTATCCGCGTTCACCGGTCATTTATCGTATCGTTCAAGAAAATCGACTTTGTTCAGAAACAACAGCTCTCAATCAATAAACGGGAAATTCCCATCAGTGAAAATTACCGCGATGGGCTCTTCAAAATCATTACCAAAAATATCAACGATTAAGATGAAAAAAGTAATCTTGCTGTTCTTGCTCATTATTATTGCTGTAAGTGTGGGAGTAGCCCAAAACAAGATCTGGACATTCCAGCAATGCCTGGATACTGCTTTGCAACGGAATATTTCGGTAAACCAGAGCCGCCTCTCCAATGAGCTGAATAAAATCAGTCTGGAACAGGCCAGGGCTAACCGGATTCCCAGTGTCAGCGCCAATGCAAACGAGGCAGTGAATGTGGGTAAAAATGTCGATCCAACCACCAACCAGTTTGTCACCCAAACCTATCATTCCAACAATTTTGGGGTCAGCGCGGGGATCAACCTTTTCAATGGTCTTCAAAACACCAATACCATCAAGCAGTACCGTTTGAATGTGCAAGCCGGGAATTACGATATTGAAAAGGTAAAAAATGACATTATCCTGAATATAACCACCGGGTATCTTCAGGTTTTATTCGCCTATGAATTGCTTGCCACGGCCAGAAACCAGGCAGATGCCACAGCTGCCCAGGTGGATCGTACCCAGCGAATGATGGATGCCGGGAAAGTACCGGAGAGTGATTTGCTTCAAATCAAATCCCAGCAGGCTACCGATAACCTTTCCGTGATCAATGCCGAGAATCTGTTAGCCATGTCAAAGGTTTCACTGATGCAGCTGATGGAGGTTCCTGTTATCGGCAATTTTGAAGTAGAGGTGCCGCAAATGATCGAACCTTCTGCAGTTCTTTTGCAAACCAATGAAGAAATTTATAAAAGATCGTTGGAGGTACAACCTCAGATCGCAGGTGCAGCCCTTAAAACCAACAGTTCGCTCATGGCGGTAAAAATTTCTAACGGGGCAAGATATCCACGCCTGAACCTTGGCGCCAATTTAAACACCAATTATGCCTCCAGCCGTAAAAAAGGAACCATGGTCAATCCGGAGGGTTATCCGTTTTTTGATCAGGTTTGGGACAATATCGGTCAGTCGTTAAACCTTAGCCTCTCCATCCCTATTTACAGCAATCGGCAAATAAAAAGCAACATTGACCGGGCCAAAATCAATTCGATGAATGTTCAGCTGAATGAACAAAACATCAAGAACCAACTCCGTAAAAGCATCGAACAAACTTATACCGACCTGAAGGCCGCCGTGAAGAAATACGAAGCCACAAAAGAACAGCAGAATGCCGCTGAAAGATCCTACAGAAATTCTGAACAAAAATTCACTGTCGGTGTGATGAATTCGGTTGATTTCCTGATTGATAAGAATAATTATTTCAAGGCTCAATCCAATGTTTTACAGGCCAAATATGATTATATTTTCAAGACTAAAATCCTGGATTTCTATCAGGGGAAGACCATACAATTTTAAGGATCAGAAGTACATTTTAATAAGGTAAAAGATCATGAAAAAGAGGTATTGGATTACAATTATTTTAGCGGTGATTGGAATTGCTGTTGCTGCCTGGTTTTTATTTTGGAACAGATCCGTTACCGGGATCGAATGGAAAACAGCCAAGGTAGAAAAGGGTGATCTGCAGGTGACGGTCACCGCGACGGGAACGCTGAATGCAGTAACTACCGTACAAGTCGGGACCCAGGTTTCGGGGATCATCAATAAAATCTTCGTGGATTTCAATTCGGTGGTTAAACAGGGGCAGGTTATCGCCATGCTCGACACAACCTATCTTGCGCAGGCTGTTGATGATGCCACAGCCTCTTTTCAACGGAATGAGATCCAGGTTAACCAGGCCAAACGGGAATTTGATCGCACCAAACAACTTTTTGATCAGAAGGTGATGGCGCAGGCAGATTATGATCTTGCCCTGACCACTTATGAAACGGCAAAGGCAAATACCCGCTCGGCGCTTGCAGCATTGAACCGCTCAAGGATCAACCTGCGTTATGCCACGATCGTCGCACCTATCTCGGGCGTTGTGGTATCGCGTGCCGTAGATGTTGGTCAAACGGTTGCTTCCAGTTTCAATACCCCTACATTATTTACCATCGCCAATGATCTGACTAAAATGCAGGTTCAGGCCAGCGTTGACGAAGCTGATATCGGAAAGATCGAGGTAGGACAGAGCGTTGTCTTTACCGTGGATGCTTATGACGACCAAACGTTCAACGGCACTGTTCGGCAGGTACGGCTTCTTCCGGTCATTACCCAAAATGTTGTCAACTATACCGTGATCGTGGATGTTCCGAATCCTGATCTCAAATTGTTACCCGGAATGACTGCAAGCATTACCGTGATGATCAAGGAGTTGAAGGATATTCTGAAGATTCCGACCAGCGCCCTGAAATTCACTCCACCACAGGAATATCTTGCAGAACTGGAAAAGAAACTGCCGGATTCCATCAAACAGAAACGGGAAAAATGGATTCGTGAGGGAGGTCGCGCTTCAGGTTCTCAGGGCGTAATACCAGCAGGAGGCTCAGGTGGTCAGGGTGGAGCCGTGAACATACCAAACAGCCAGAGTGGTTTCCCTTCAGGTGGTGACGCAATGCACAATCGTCCGAATATTGGCATTATATGGGTACTGGAAAACGGCGAACTTAAAAGAGTACGTGTGAAAGTCGGGATTTCCAGTGGGAGTATTACAGAAGTCAAAGGTCGTAACCTGAAAGAAGGAGATGAGGTGGTGACAGGGATGATAAATTATCAACCCAATAAAACCACGCAACAGCAGAATCCGTTCGCACCGCAAGTGCCACGTGGTGGCAGGGGAGGACATTGACATGGGGGAGACGATCATTTCGGTTAAGCATCTGGTAAAGGTTTATCAGATGGGCGAAACGGAGGTTCATGCATTGCGTGGCGTCAACCTGGATATACAGCGAGGCGACTTTATTGCCATCATGGGTAAAAGCGGATCCGGAAAATCCACTTTTATGAACATCATCGGCTGTTTGGATGTGCCTACAAAAGGTGAATACCTTCTCGATGGTGTGGATGTTCGTACCTTGAGCAAAGATCAGCTGGCCAATCTCCGGAACCGGAAAATAGGTTTCGTGTTCCAGTCGTTCAACCTTTTATCGCGGACCTCTGCACTGGAAAATGTGGAGTTGCCACTGATGTACAACCAGAAAGTCACCTCCAGGGAAATCAGGGAACGTTCCATCAAGGCATTGGAAGCAGTAGGATTGGCCGATCGGGCCGGACATATGCCCAACCAACTTTCGGGCGGAGAGCAGCAACGCGTGGCCATTGCACGTTCCCTGGTCAACGATCCGGTCGTTATCCTGGCCGATGAACCTACAGGAAATCTCGATACCCGGACCAGCCTTGAAGTGATGGATATTTTCCAGCAATTGAACCGTAAGGGAATCACTATCGTAATCGTAACGCACGAAGCTGATATTGCTTCCTTTACCAAACGGAATGTCACCTTCCGTGATGGCCGGATCATCAAATCGATAGAAATAGAAAAACAACGGAATGCCCAGGAAGAAATGGCGCTGGTGCCGGTAATGGTTGGGGAGGAAGAAGAATGAGAGTAAAAAACCTATTGAAAGCAGCGGTTCGGTCGCTGGGGAAAAACAAGATGCGTACCTTCCTGACCATGCTTGGGATCATCATCGGTGTGGCTTCGGTCATTGCGATGCTGGCGATCGGGCAAGGATCCAGGGAGAGCATACAGAAACAGATTGCCTCGCTGGGAACAAATGTCATGATGATCTGGCCCTCTGCAAGCAGCTCTGGCGGAGTACGCATGGAAGCCGGTACATCCCAGCGACTGACCCTGGAAGATTGCAAAGCCATTGCCGATCGGTGTGGTTCGGTTGATTACATCACCCCACAGGTGCGAACAAGCGGACAATTGATTGCAGGTTCTCAGAACTGGAGGACTTCAGTGTACGGTGTCTATCCCGATTACTTCTCCATCCGCAACCTGAACATCGAAACCGGAAATTGCTTTTCAATGACTGAAGACCGTAGTTCGGCAAAAGTTTGTGTGGTCGGACAAACCGTGGTCAAAAACCTTTTTGGTGAAGGTGCCGATGCCGTTGGCCGGTTTATCAGGATCAATAAAATTCCATTCAGAATTATCGGAGTAACTGAAAAAAAGGGTCAGAATGCTTTTGGCCAGGATCAGGACGACATGGTTCTTGCTCCCTTTTCAACGGTTCAGAAACGTATGCTCGCCATTTCCTATATTCAAAGCATGCTTGCTTCAGCCAAAACGGAGAGTCTGATCCCAATAGCTACCGAAGAGATAACAGAGGTACTGAAGGAGAGGCATAAACTCGGACCTTCTGAAGATCCTGATTTCACAATCCGTACCCAGAGTGAAATTGCCAATACAGCCAGCGCCACCTCAAAGGTACTGACCTATCTTTTAGCCAGTATTGCCAGCATTTCACTATTGGTTGGCGGTATCGGCATCATGAATATCATGTTGGTTTCGGTCACCGAGCGTACACGTGAGATCGGGATTCGCATGAGTATAGGCGCCCGTGGCCGCGATGTACTCCTTCAGTTCCTTATCGAAGCCCTGATGATCAGCCTCATCGGCGGCTTGATCGGGATTGGCTTAGGAATGACCGTTTCGAGGATTATCGCTTCCCTGATGGCATGGCCTGTAACCATTACCATCCAGTCTATCTTGCTTTCATTTGTGTTTTCCACGGCCATCGGCATCTTTTTTGGCTGGTACCCGGCACGGAAAGCCGCGGGACTCAACCCTATCGATGCCTTAAGGTACGAGTGATGGCATGAATAAGCATTCTATTCTGCGTTCCATCCCTTTCAATCCTGGAATTTGGGAGTATTTTAAACAGCAATATGAGAAATTTCGTTCCAAATATCGGAAGCAATGATCTCCTGTGAACGATTTCCATCTGTTATAAAAATGTTTTCTTTGAATTTAAGCCGCCCGATGGCTTCTGCATATTTTTCCCTGACAGCTCTAAGATTTTCCATGGTTTCATAAAGTTCAATCGAACTTCTTCCAGCATGCAGTCGTTTCATGCTGATCTCGGGATCAATGTCAATATAAATATTTATGTCGGGACGGAGCAGGCCGGAACTCAATGAGTTTGCTTCAATCACCCAGTCCATCGACATGTGGGTGCCGTGATAGGCATAAGAGGAAAAATAATACCGGTCTGTAATGACGGTATAACCCTCTTCCAGTTTTTTCAGCATGCCGTTTGTCTTGTTTAGCAAATGGTCCAATCTGTCAGCAACAAAAAGTCCTGCAATGGTTCTGTGGTCCGCTTCGATGCTGTGGTTAAAAATTTTCCTGATAATGGAACCAATGGGGCCGTCAGTGGGTTCAGAAGTGGGAAAAACGTTATGGCCGGCTTTTATTAAATTTTCGGATAAAAGTTTAACCTGGGTGCTTTTCCCACAGCCATCAATACCTTCAAAGGCGATAAACAAGTTTTTTTTCATTGAGATTCAGTGATACTGAGCTGAACTGGTGCCATTTTTATCAACCTGTTCCGTCGCAGTATATTATCGCAAAGATATGACCTTTTTTCATCGGGTTAAACTTACAATATCCCTTATTCTCTACAAACAATTTCCTGTTTATAAATTTTTCCGGTCTTGAAATAATTGCAACGGGAAATGCCTTTACTTTGCATTTTCCGATGGAAAACATTGCCTTTCTCGCACCGGTTATCCTGTCGTTTTTTATCCTGATCATGCCTTCCGGGATACGTTATTATTATACGCTGGTACTTACTTTAATGATTATCGTGCTTACTTCGGTTCCGGCTGTCGGATCCTTGTTCTCTCCTGTCAATATTTCCATGACCTGTATAGCCGGTTGCCCGCTCGGTTCCATCATTTTTACCCTCGATGGCCTGAGTGCTTTTTTTGTGCTGGTCACCAATTTTACTGTACTCACGGGGTTGCTGTATTCCAACGGATATTTGAAATCATATTGCTCATCCAAAACTCCGGCCCGGTTTGCCTTGCATTATTTCAGCTATGTTTGGTTGCATCTCTCCATGCTGGGAGTGCTGATGTTGCGTGATGGTGTTGCTTTTTTAATTGCCTGGGAATTGATGGCTGTGTCGTCGTTCATGCTGATCCTCTTTGAGGCAGAAAACCGCACGATTCTTAAAACAGCAGTCAGTTACCTGATCCAGATGCATGTCGGACTGGTTTTGCTGATCATAGCCTTTCTGCTGGTGGAGGCCGATACAGGGCAATTTGGATTCGATGGCTTGCAAAGTTATTTTTCAAGGCATCCCAATGCGCCGATCTTCTTTCTGTTCTTTTGCGGGTTTGCCATCAAGGCAGGTTTTATTCCTTTTCATACCTGGCTTCCCGAAGCGCATCCTGCCGCCCCTTCACATGTTTCGGGGGTGATGTCGGGGGTGATGATCAAAATGGGCATCTTTGGAATTGTCAGAGTACTCACCTTCGTGCAGGACGATCTTTTACTTATCGGCTGGATCCTGCTGGTTATATCCGCCATTTCAGGGATAACAGGTGTGATGATGGCCATTGTGCAGCACGATCTGAAGAAATTACTGGCTTACCACAGCATCGAAAATATCGGGATTATCGGGATGGGGATTGGGTTAGGTGCCATGGGTCTGGGACTACACAATCCAGTGCTCGCTTTTCTGGGTTTCGCCGGAGGGTTATTGCATGTGCTCAATCATTCCCTGTTCAAGTCATTGTTGTTCTATAGCGCCGGGTCTGTATATCAATCATACCATACCCGAAATATTGAACAGCTTGGAGGAGTCATTCACAAAATGCCCGGAACAGCCTTTTTATTTCTGACAGGTGCGCTGGCCATTTGCGGATTACCTCCACTGAACGGATTTATATCGGAACTCTTGATTTATATTGGGTTATTTAAAGGTTTATCGGCAGGTAGCGCTTACCAGTCTATCACCATAATTCTTGCTGTAATCTCACTGGCATTGATCGGAGGTCTGGCCATCTTCTGTTTTACAAAAGCTTTCGGAGTGGTTTTCCTGGGTAGTCCACGCAAGGAAATTCACCATCCTGTCACAGAAGTTGGAACAGGAATGCTATTTCCTCAATACCTTATCGCTGGTCTGATGGTGTTGATCGGTTTTCTTCCCATGGTCTTCCTGAAACCTCTGACAAATCTTATCTGCGTTGAGTTTCATCTGGCTCCCATGCATCTGTTGGAATCCTGGACAGGAATATTCACAAAAATCTCTTTATTGAGTATTCTTCTCATCATACTGGTGATTGTGCTTTTGCTTTTCAGGCAATTCTTGATGAAAGGACGGAAAGGGGAATATGGCCCCACCTGGGGATGTGGTTATACTGCCGGAACAGCCCGCCAGCAATATACTGGGACTTCCTATGCCAACAATTTCGCGGAGATTGCCCAGCCGTTTCTTCAGTCGAAGGAGGAGTATCATGCAATCATGGAGGAGGAGGTTTTTCCGGGTAAACGTTCATTTGAACTCCGACCTTCAGATATCTTCCGGTCAGCGCTGAATAAAATGGCAGGCTTCTCCATGCTGGTGCTCAAAAAGATTGCCCGTCTTCAAACCGGTAATATCCAGCATTATATCCTGTATGCCTTTATCTTTATACTGATCATTTTTGCATTGTTATACCTGAACGTCTTGTAATGGGATTTGTACTTGCCATCGTCACTGCGCTGTTTTTTCCCGGCATTATTGTCCGGGTAAAAAGTATTGCCAGCGGCCGGAAGGGTCCGGGAATTTGGCAACCCTGGAAGAACATCTGGGTGTTGTTCCACAAACGAAGCGTGATCAGTACGGCCACGAGTTATATTTTCCGAATAGCCCCGGTGTTTTATTTGTCAACGATCCTGTGTGCAATCCTGCTGTTGCCATTCCCGGGAATACCATCCTTGCTCGGCTTTGAAGGCGATTTTGTACTTTTTGCTTACATGTTGGCACTGGGGAAATTCCTTTTCATCCTGGGAGCGCTCGACACTGGAAGCAGTTTCGAAGGGATGGGTGCCAACCGCGAAGCGCTTTATTCCATGCTGACAGAACCTGCTTTTTTCATCCTTTTCGGAACGTTGGCATTACTCACCGGACATACCTCCATGCAGCAGATCTTTGAATCGTTTCAGTTTGCCGGTCATAACTCTTTCATCATCGGGTTTATTGCTGTTTACCTGTTGGTGCAGATTGCCATGATTGAAAACAGCAGAATGCCTGTGGATGATCCGAAAACACACCTCGAACTCACCATGATCCATGAGGTGATGATCCTTGATCACAGCGGATTTGATCTGGCATTGATACACATCGGAACAGCGTTCAAATTTTCCATGTATGGCTTGTTGGTGGCCAACTTCCTGATCCCTGTTGAATGGTATTTCCCGGTACGGATCGCGCTGTTTTTTTCAATCCAGATTGTCTTTGCTGCCTTGATCGGTTTAATGGAGTCCTTCAGGGCCCGAAAAAAATTGGCGAAAAACCCGCAATTCATCGTTACTCTGAGTTCAATTGCCCTGGTTGCCTTTATCCTGGTGTTGTTGATCACATATAAAATGATCAGGTAGTATGAATGTTCTGCTTGTTATCGTTTTTGCCATCACACTGATCTACCTCAGCATAACCGAGCGTTTCAGGATCTATGCTGGACTTATCGGCTTACAGGGCGGGCTGTTGTTCGCTTTGTCATTTCTTGAACTGGATACGATTACCCTTACAACCCTTCTGTTTGTAGCTATTGAAACGTTTGTGTTTAAAGTGATCATTGTTCCTTATCTGCTTTTTCGCATCATCGATAAAACCGGGGAAACAAGGGTACATGAAAAGGCGGTTCCGGGGTTTTATTCTCTGCTTTTTGTAACGTTGGGACTCCTGCTCAGTATCATGGTCTCCTTTTCAATGAACACGACGCCATCACACATGATTTACTTTATCGTGGCTTTGTTTGCTGTGTACACCGGACTTTTCATGATCATCTCACACAAGAAGATCTTTTCCCACCTGGTCGGATTCCTGGTGGTTGAGAATGCCGTGTTGCTGCTCTCAATGGCCATTGGAAGCGAAATGCCCATGCTGATCAACATCGGTATCCTGCTCGATATCTTCGTCAGTGTACTGATCCTGGGGATTTTTGTCATGCGGCTGAAACAACATGCACATGATCTGACAGTGCTGAAGGATGATTGAAAGAAAAGGCGTAACAGGGTAAAAGGGTGATGGGGGATAAATGAAAAAAAGAAAGTTATATAGCGAAGTTTGTTATGATTGAGGGGGGGCACATATTGGTTGGTTTTTTTGCGGTTTCGCTGATCACCGGATTGCTGGTGGGGCTGATCCATTCGAAAAAGCTTGCCCGCTGGCTTACGATTGGCTATACCCTGGTGCATCTGTTGTTTACCCTCTATTGCTGGCTTCACCTGGGTGAAACTGTGCTGGATTATTTCACTTTCGACCCGTTGGGAGTATTGTTGTTATCAATTCTTTCGATACTGACTGTCACAACTGTTTACCATGGTTTCATTTATGTGAAAGAGGATGAACCAAGAGTTTACGCGGTGTACCATACTGCACTCATCGGGCTTGTGGCCTCCATGTCGGGGGCCTACCTGGCCAATGGAATGACTACGGTTTGGATTTTCGTGGAAGCCACTACCCTTGCAGTTGCCGCGCTGATCTATCACGACCGGACATCGGTGGCCCTTGAGGCTACCTGGAAATATGTGTTTGTTTGCTCCGTTGGAATTGCACTTGCCTATCTGGGAATCCTGTTTCTTGGGTTTACCGTCAGGGATGGACGTTTGCTGCATCTCTCCTTCTCCAGCATCACAGAGATTGCCAAGCTGGCAAATCCCCTTTACCTGAAAATTGCCTTTGTGTTTGTTTTGGTTGGTTACAGCACCAAGATGGGATTGTTCCCGATGCATACCGTTACTGTTGATGCCCATACAGTGGCTCCACCACCCATCAGCGCATTTATTTCCACTACCCTTATGAATGTTGGTTTCCTGGCCATTTTCCGCATCTATGCCCTATTTTCGGCAACGACCATCCTCCCATTCATGAATCATGTTTTGATTCTCTCCGGTGTGCTATCCTTGCTGGTATCGGCCGGATATATGCTCAAAGCCAAACACAACAAGCGGATGCTGGCCTATTCCAGCCTTGAGAACATGGGCATCGTAGCCATTGCCCTCGGGATCGGAGGAATCGGATATTACGCGGCGATCCTGCACATTGTGCTTCATTCCTTCACCAAGGCCGGCTTGTTCTACCAGATGGGTCAATCCTACAAGGTCATGGGAACCTATAAACTGGATGAATCCGGAAACTACATGAACCTCTATCCGGCCGGTGCAGCAGCGCTGTTGCTGGGGTTCTTATGCATCACCGCCATTCCCCCATCAGGAATGTTCATTTCGGAACTATACCTGATGAAGGCAATGGTGATCTCCCAAAACTACATTCTTCTGGTCGTAACAGCTGCATTGCTCTGCTTTGTTTTATATGCGCTGCTGACAAGGGTTTTGCATATTGTGTATTCGCAACCCCGGGAAAAAGCCATTCATGACCCCCAAAAAGTCAACCCCTGGCAATCGGCTTCGCAATTTGTCTTATTCGGAATGGTTATTTTTATCTGTTTTGTTCAGCCTGCACCTTTCCGTGAACTGATTGAATCGATCATCAATGCATTGCCGAAATAATGATGAACAGGAGATACATCGAAATATTCACCAATCCCGGAACGGTAAAGCTGGCGGATATTCCTGTTTTGGATTATCCTGAATTTTCGGCATTTGTCGATTTACTGATGGGAGAAGAGGGTACCCATTGTGTGGCTTATTTTGCCATACCGTTGGGCGACAGATACAGGTTTATTTGTTGCATGGCAGCAGATGAAAACCATGCCGTTGTGGTCTTCTCCCATGAACAGCATTTAAATCTCCCTCTTTCACTGCCATCCATCACTGCCAGACATTTTCAGTTTCATGTTTTCGAACGGGAGATTCACGAAAACACCGGTATTGATTTTCAGGATCATCCATGGTTGAAACCTATCCGTTATCCCTTCAACCGGGCAGATCGAACCAGAGTCATGAACAACTATCCTTTTTATTCCATTGAAGGAGAAGAGCTTCATGAAGTCGGCGTAGGTCCGATTCACGCGGGAATCATTGAACCCGGGCATTTCCGTTTTATCTGTCATGGTGAACAGGTTCTTCACCTTGAAATACAACTTGGATACCAGCACCGGGGCGTGGAAAAACTGTTTATTGAGAAACAGGGAATACTTTCGCAATCGGTTCTGGCCGAAAGCATTGCCGGGGATACCACTGTTGGCCATTCGATGGCTTATGCCGGATTGATTGAAACACTTGGAGGGATAAATGTTCCTTCGCAATTATCCATGGAACGCACCATCGCGCTGGAGCTCGAACGCATTGCCATGCACATCGGCGATACTGCCGCCCTGTGTACCGACATCGCGTATCAATTCGGGCAGGTTGTCAACGAAGCGATACGAACCATCATCATCAATACCACTCAGCTTTGGTGTGGAAACCGGTTCGGAAAAGGGATGATCCGCCCCGGCGGGAGCAACTATCCACTCGGGGGAGAAATCATCTCTGTAATGTTAAAAAACCTGAAAGAGGTGGAAGAACGGTATCTTCAGATGGCTGGAAGGATTTTCACCATGCCCAGCGTGCTTGCACGGTTTGAAGGAATCGGGAAAGTCACTCCAAAACAGGCAACACTCGTTGGAGCTGTTGGAATGGCTGCACGAAGCAGCGGAATGTATCGCGATATCCGTTGGTCGCATCCCTTCAGTGCTTTTATTGAGCATAGGTATGAACCGGTTATGCTGCAAAAAGGGGATGTCTTTTCCAGGGCCATGTTGCGCAAACAGGAGGTGGAAAAATCGATGGCCATTATCCGGGAGTTGATTGTAACCATGAAGATGGGAGAATATCATGGCAGCGGAAAAACAATGGGTGAAAAGACCACGAAACCCGTGTATGATTTGAAATTACAACCATCAACCCTGGCGATTTCGCTGGTGGAAGGATGGAGGGGTGAAATAGGTCATATTGCACTGACCGATGACTCCGGGAATATCATCCATTACAAGGTGAAAGATCCATCGTTGCATAACTGGATGGCACTGACACTGGCCGTCAGAAACCAGGAAATTTCCGACTTCCCCTTATGCAATAAGAGTTTTAACCTGTCCTATTGCGGTAACGACCTGTAAATTATGGATAATTGAATATTGACAATGGAAAAGAGTTGCTTCGCTTCGCTCGCAATGACAAAGTTTTAGTTTTGTGTTGTGGTTTTGGATTTTAATGTTTGGATTAATTTTATGCTGATCAGGGAATTATCTGTTCTTAGAAAGCATGGCAAGCAGTATGTGCCTGATTTGTCAGCAGTTGAATTGCCGGAGATATTCCATGGCCGGCCGGTGGTAAGTCGGGACATTCGTTTGGAGGAAGCGAAGATGCTGAGCAATCTTTGCCCGGTCGGTGCCATCGGAGTTGATCCCTGCACCATCGACCTGGGAAAGTGTGTATTTTGCAGGGAGTGTGAATTTGCCTTTCCTGAAAAGATTACTTTCACCCAGGATTATAAAATAGCCTCCAATGTTCGTGAAAGGCTGATCGTAAGGCAAGGAGAAAATTCAACCATTTCCACTGATCCTGAAAAAGTTCGTAAAGAGATCCGCTCATTATTCAGGCATGCCCTGAAACTTCGCCAGATTTCTGCAGCAGGAGATAATTCAGCCGAGATGGAGTTAAACGCGGCCGGCAATGTAAATTTCGACATGGGGCGTTATGGAATCGAATTCGTAGCCTCTCCGCGTCATGCCGACGGCATCGTGATCACTGGTCCGGTTTCTGAAAACATGGCGGAAGCGGTGCAGATTTGCCATGATGCCGTTCCTGCACCAAAAATCATCATTCTTGCAGGTACTGATGCCATCAGCGGTGGGATATTTGCCCAAAGTGCTGCACTGAAAAGAAATTTCCTTTCAAATTACCCTGTGGATCTCTTTGTGCCGGGAAACCCACCCCACCCGCTTACCTTTATCAATGGAATTCTGGATCTGTTAATAACACCTCGGAAAAGGTTTGCAAAAAAATACTCTCTGTTTCGCCCGGTGTAAATAATTTGGTGAAAGCTATCTCTTTTGGAGAGAATCTTCAGTGGTTCGGTGTTCCGTGATATCTGAAATCAAGGCCAGAAAGTAAAGAAAATTGCCATTGGGTTCCCGAATGGCCGTGATGGTAACAGATCCCCAGATTACCTCTTTGTCTTTCCGAATATATCTTTTTTGGGTTCTGTAAACAGGAATGATGCCGTAAAGCAGTTTTTTAACTGCTTCAAAATCCTGGATAAAATGCTCCGGATGGGTTATGTTTTTAAAGGTCAATAACAACAACTCCTCTTCCGTGTAACCGATCATTTTGCAGAAGACCTCATTCGCGCTGATAAATCGGAAATCGCTGCCAATCATGGCAATCCCAACCGGACCCTCTTCATAAATCCGGCGGAAACACTCCTCGCTTTCCAATAACGCGTGTTCAATTTCTTTGCGCTTTGATATATCGTTGATGCTGGTAAAGTAATATTCCTGTTGCCCCTGATCATCTTTAACCTTTTGAACCAGCAGTTCGACCGGGACACGGGTTCCATCTTTCCGCATGTATTCTTTCTCATACCGGATGGGTTCACCCGTTTGGCTCAGCTCCTTCAACCTGGTCAATTCATCATCAATCCATTCCTGAGGAGTGAGGTCCTTCAGCCAGTCGATGGAACTTAACTCTTGGAAAGAATATCCGACCAGTCTGGCAAAAGCAGGATTAAATAGCTTCAGTCGCCCATCGGGAAACAGGATCGTGAAGGGTTGATGGGATTTCTCTAACAAATCAGACAAAAAGAAGGATTCCCCCTTTTTTACTTTAGATTTAGCCATGTTCCAACTCCTTTTTTCTTTCATTTTTTCTTCAGGCACCATGATTTCTGCCGAAAATGTTGGTCCGGAAGGAGAATTTTGGAAGCGGGGAGAGTGCAGGAATTTGCGTCGTTATGATAAATGACTCGTAAAGATAAATAAAACAAACAAGAAAAAACAATTGATCTATTTCCAACCTTTATTTTCTTTGTTACGGTCATTGATAAGGCAGGTAAATAAAGCGAAACAGAAGTCCATTTTGCACAATTCATTCTGTTAGGGCTATTTCAATGAAGATCAAATTTTTGTTAGATTTGTATCGCCGGATAATGAATATCTATTCCTTGCCATGATAAAGAAGCTTATTATATTATTGATTTCATCCCTGGTCTGGAGTGTGTCTTTCTCCCAGCAGTATCTGTTTTCGACCTATTCCATTGATAAAGGATTGTCTCAAAGTGTGGTCAATTGCATTTTTCAGGATTCCAAAGGTTATTTATGGATCGGTACTCAAAACGGGTTGAATAAATTCAATGGTCATTCTTTTGAGGTCTATTTCTTTAATCCTGCCGATACCAACTCGATTTCAAATAATTGGATTTTTTCGATCGATGAAGATCGGGAGGGAAATCTTTGGATAGGAACAAAGAGCGGACTGAATAAGTTTATCCGGAATGAAAAGAAATTTAAAAAGATAACCTATCAAACTGGATACCAGAATGATGTTACGCTATATACCTATGATGCCATCACCTCCCGTACCGGAAATATTCTTATCAATACACCTCCAGTATTGACCATCTGCAATCCGGGGAAAAATGAATTTCATCACTACATCAGCAAACTGGATTTTGATGGTGCTGTTAAAGATAACCGGATCCCGATCCTGGAAGATTCTGAAGGCATGATCTGGATTGGTTCTACCAGAGGATTATCGCTCTTTGATGTTAACACGAAACAATTCCGGTATTTTTTACACGATGCAAAAAACAGGAATTCCATCAGCGATAACAATATCACTGCCCTGTTCGAAGATACAAAGGGTCAAATCTGGATCGGAACTTCAAATGGACTCAATGTTTATGATAAAGACACGAAAACCATGAAGCGATTTATTCATGAGCGGTCCAACAGGTTTTCGTTATATACCAATTTTATACGGGCCATCGCAGAAGATAAATCCGGCAATATGTGGATCGGAACTGAGGGTGGCGGATTGAGTAAATTGAAATTTGCAAATTCAACCCATCCGGTTTTCGAAGAATTTACCAGTGAAGATAATGGATTAAGCCACAATATCGTCTTGGACATTCAACTGGATAAATCCGAAAACCTCTGGATCGGAACATTGCAAGGCATCAGTAAAACAGATCTTAAAGAGCGAAAGTTTCATTTGTACCGGGAAGACGATTCTCCCTACTCAGTTGATTTATTGGGTAACGTTGTTGCCTCCTTGTACAAGGATGAGAATGGAAGAATCTGGGTAGGAAACTGGGGACAGGGATTAAACATCTATAACCCGAAAACCGGTAAAGTTGATCATTTCTCTTCCAGCATGCCAGGGAAACATTACCTTCCCAATGATTATATTCATGTGATTTTTGAAGATTCCGAACGGAGAATCTGGATCGGAACCCGGGATGGAATTTTCATATACGATAAAGTACGCAACCTTTTTATCAGGTACTGCACGTTTCTAAAACAGGAATTCCTTCCCGATTTTACTGGGGTACGGATCTACATGATCATCCAGGACCGGAATAAAAACTACTGGATCGGGACTCAGAACGGATTGTATCGGTTTGACCTGGTGAAAAACCGCGTGGAGCATTTTTTCAAAGAGGCGCCCGAAGACCATAAAGTAAGTGATAACCTGATCTATTGCCTGCTGGAAGACAGGGAGGGATTGATCTGGATAGCCACCCTGAATGGCCTTGATGTTTTCAACCCGGTTACCCGGAAAATGAAGCATTACAAAAAACAAAAGGATGATCCAAATTCGCTTGCCGATAACTTCGTGATTACCCTTTGTGAAGATTTCAAAGGTGACATCTGGATAGGGACATCCTCCTATGTGAGCAGATTCGATAAAAAACTCCAGAGTTTCCAGTATTTCTCACAGGAAAGCGGACTCCCAAATAACCGGATTTTTGAGATCCTGGAGGATAACCAGAAAACCCTATGGTTTTCAACAGGAGGGGGATTGGCAAAGTTTAACCGCGTCGACAGCACCTTTCGTACCTATTCGGTCGAAGAGGGATTGCAAAGTCTTGAATTTAATCTTAGGGCGGCATACAAAGCCAAAGATGGAGAAATGTTTTTCGGAGGGATGAACGGGTTTAATTCCTTCTATCCCGATTCGCTCAAGGATAACAGCTATATTCCTGAAATCGTAATTACCGCTTTTTTTAAAACAAATGAACTGGGCGTTAAAGAATACGTTGATATAGAAAACAGAGAAGAAGTCCTGCTTGACTACAATGATCATTCATTTAACATAGAATTTTCCGCTCTGGAATATACCAATCCCGAGAAAAACAGGTACGCATACAAAATGAAAGGGATTTCAGATGTTTGGACCGAGATCGGAAACCGGCGATTTGTTACTTTTTTCAATTTGCCACCCGGTGAATATATCTTTACAGTAAAAGGTTCCAATAATGACAGGGTCTGGAATGAAACGGCCAAAAGCCTGAAAATCATCATAAGCCCACCCTGGTGGAGAAGTATACCAGCCTATATTTCCTATTTCCTGCTCGTCTTTCTGTGCATTTTTTTATATGTAAAATGGAGAGAAAGAAAACTGTTGAGAGAAAGAAATATCCTCGAACGAAAAGTTCAGGAAAGGACGCTGCAGATAGAAAAGCAAAAAACAGAAATTCTGTCCAAGAATGAAGAATTAAGTAAGCTAAACAACGAACTGAAAGAACTCAATGCGACAAAAGATAAATTTTTCTCCATTATCGCGCATGACCTGCGAAATCCGTTTAACACGATATTGGGTTTGTCAGATATTCTGATATCGAATTTTCAGGATTTTGATACGGAAAAAATCATCAGGTCCATTTCAGCTATCAAAGAGGCTTCGAAACATGCGTACGAGTTGCTTCAGAATCTGCTTATCTGGGCCAGCTCCCAAACCGGGGTTCTGGAATTTAAACAGGTGGAATTCGATCTCCAGACCCGGATCTTGGACAACATCGAGCTTGTTGAAGGCCAGGCTACCAAAAAGAATATTGAGGTTGTCTCAACTGTTGAAACGGAATGCAGGATCATTGGCGATACAAATATGATCGACACAGTGTTGCGGAATCTGCTAACCAATGCGATTAAATTCACCCCAAGAAACGGGAAGATCGTGGTTTCTGCATGCCGGTCTGTCGACCAATGTGAAATTACCATAAAAGATAACGGGATTGGCATTGCCATGGAGAATATCGATAAACTCTTTAAAATCGATAGTAAATTTACCCGAAAAGGAACAGAAAAGGAACGTAGTTCAGGCCTGGGACTTATCCTATGCAAGGAGTTTGTCGAGAAACACGGAGGCAACATCTGGGTCGTTAGCGAACTTGGCATGGGAAGCGAATTTAAGTTTTCCCTGCCATGGCAGAATCAATAAAATGAGAGTTTACCCAATTTATCAACCATTCATCACACTTCTTATTATCCTTGCTCAGGTTATTTCCTTTGCGCAGGGGACATGGGAAAGAATCACTGTCCCGACGAATCAATTCTTAAGTTCGGTATGTTTCGTGGATAGCTTGTACGGTTGGTCTGTTGGTGACTCCGGAACCATCATTCATACCTCCGACGGGGGGAAGAACTGGATCGTTCAGGATAGTAAAACGGATAAGGAGATTGGTTATGTTTTTTTCCTGAACCGGAAGCTGGGATGGGCATCATCCTACAATTACAGCAGCCTTCCCTATGGCACGATATTGCTGAAAACCAATGATGGCGGCGCCAACTGGACCAGTTATTCCTATCCGGAAGAGGATATTTTCATCACCTGCATCCTTTTTCTTGATTCACTCAATGGATGGATGGGGGGAATGCCTCACGCCTTGGTACGCACGACCGATGGGGGACTGAACTGGCAACAGGCCACAGTTGATACCTCAACCCTTGCATTTTTTCCGGTAATGGGGATCCAATTTCTCAACCCACGAATAGGGTATGCCTATGGCGGCATTTTCGATATCGCGGGGGTGATTTGGAGAACCACCAACGGCGGCCAGAATTGGTACGCTATCGATGCCTCCGATGCCCCTGCCGATGAAGTAAGGGGATTGCACATCTTCGACTCTCTTAGGGTGATGGGGGCCGGAGGCGATCCCGATTATGGCTTTGGAGTAGGGATGATCCGGTCATCAGACGGAGGACTGAACTGGGAATACGAAGATATCGGGTTGCAGGGTATTGCCTATGACCTTGACTTCAGAACCAAGGGGGAGGCCTGGGCGCCACTTGGCTCTAAAAACAGACTGATCTACAGCCTGGATTCCGGCATGACCTGGAAACAGTTATCAACTCCCGATTCCACCTCCATCTATACCGTGACATTTTCCGATTCGCTGCATGGATTTGCAGTGGGAAGGAATGGTGCTGTACTGAAATATCACCCGCCTTTATATCCTTCGGTAAATCCAAATTCTTTTACGCCGGCAGATGATTTTATTCTTTATCAGAACTACCCAAATCCATTTCACTCAACAACCACCATTAAACTTACAGTTCCGTCAGCTTCAGTACTTCACAATTTCCACAAGGGAAAGTCATCGGTTCCGATACAAATAAAAATTTTCGATCTGTTTGGAAATGAAGTATTGAACCTCTTAAATGAGAACAAGTTACCCGGAAATTATGAAATTGAAGTAAACACCAGCAATCTTCCTTGCGGGATCTATTTCTATCAGCTTACAGCCGGTTTCTCCGGGCAGATATATCCCCTCACTTCAATAAAAAAGATGGTCAAGATGAGCAGAGAATGATTACTTTAAGTCAGAAAACACACTCCTTCCGCCAGGCTACTGGAGTGTATCGGCTTCGGCGATAAAAAATGTCATGGGAAAGCCAAATCGACCAGCTTCCAGCAAAATAGCAATCCAGATCACCGTACAAAAACCAGCTTGCCGGTTACGGTATGCTCATCCATGGTTAGCTTGTAGAGAAAAATAGTACCTGTGGTGGATTGTGAAGAGGTATGTTCTTCAGGGGAGAATATAACCTCATAATAACCTGGAGATTTGTGTTCCCTTACCAACTCAGCAATCTCCCCGCCAAGCAGATCATAGATCTTCAGCGAAATCATCCCTTCGGCATTGACCTTGAACCCGATGGTGGCAGAGGTATTAAAAGGATTGGGGTAACTGTTTATCTTTAAGGAAGGAGATAGCATTCCCGGGTGGTCGTCAATCCCAATGATGCTCGAGAAATCGATCGGCACGGTCCATATCTGGTAAATCCCCGATGAGTTGTCCATCCAAACCGGCCAGAGCTTTGTATCTGTGGAGGTGAGATCGATGTTATCGCCCTGGTAACCCTGTCCAAGTCCCCCGATTGGCTTTGGTTTATAATTGTGGTCGCTGATCTCAAACTCACGCCAGCTGTTACCGCCATCCTCCGAACGGGACAGAAATACTCCTGCCGAGTCGCTTGTGGTATTGCGATCATCATAAAAAATCACGTTCACCGCGCCGTATTTATCGATGTGAATGGCTGGAAAGTATTGTATTTTCCCATTGTTCAGGGGATCCTGGTTCACCCTGATCCCTCCCGACCAGGAAGCGCCTCCATCCGTTGAACGGTTCAGGATGATATCCGGATCACTTCCTGCAGGGGCCAGATTTCGCTGACCGGTGACGATATAAATCCAGCCTTTTCTGGGGCCGTTGGTAGTATCAACGGCAATGCTGGGAAGCCCGTTCACCCGAATGTTGTCTTTTTCCGGAAGAATTCCTGTAATGCCATCCATGGGGAAGGCATTTTCCACTACATTCCAGCTTGTTCCGCCCGACCGGGAGGATGCAAATCCAACATGGGTCTCCTTGAAGGGCGAAGTTTCTGTTACCCCGGCCCAACATACATAAACCTCTCCTGCCGGGCCAACCACGATATCCCCTCCGGCACTCCTGTTGGGAGGATTGTTGATTTGCTTCGGCTCACTCCATTGCTGACC
>Ga0247841_10001660_pt1 | contig 48238 bp, 59 predicted proteins | sample LaCruzMarch2015__2_FD_192410 | JGI IMG/M metagenome (GOLD analysis project Ga0247841, IMG submission 192410) | Freshwater microbial communities from meromictic Lake La Cruz, Castile-La Mancha, Spain - LaCruzMarch2015_18m | ecosystem: Environmental > Aquatic > Freshwater > Lake | place: Spain... | reverse complement strand
TCATAATCCATCTGTCTCCATCCAGTTCCACGATTTTTAGCAATTTCTCTAAATTGAGCACGAATTCCATTAGTCACCGCAGTAAATCCAGATACAGAACTTAATTTATCTCCAGTTGTAGCAGTAAAATCTTTTATTTGACCTGAATTACCTTGAGTATAATTAGACTCACTAGTATCATATAAAACTTGTTGCTGATGTTCCGGATGTTCCACTGGTTCCAGAACTTCCAGCTTTTCCACTGGTTCCTGAACTTCCACTGGTTGCTGATGTTCCGGATGTTCCACTGGTTCCCGAACTTCCCGATGTTCCAGATGTCCCACTAGTTCCAGATGTTGCTGATGTTCCACTAGTACCTGATGTTCCAGAACTTCCAGCTTTTCCACTGGTTCCTGAACTTCCACTTGTTGCTGATGTTCCGGATGTTCCACTACTACCTGATGTTGCTGATGTTCCACTAGTACCCGAACTTCCCGATGTTGCCGTTCCGGATGTTCCACTGGTTCCCGAACTTCCCGATGTTGCTGATGTTCCACTGGTTCCCGAACTTCCCGATGTTGCTGATGTTCCACTGGTTCCCGAACTTCCCGATGTTGCTGATGTTCCGGATGTTCCACTACTTCCATCTTGACCGGATGTTCCACTACTTCCATCTTGACCAGATGTTCCACTGGTTCCATCTTGACCGGATGTTCCACTACTTCCATCTTGACCGGATGTTCCACTACTTCCATCTTGACCGGATGTTCCACTGGTTCCCGATGTTGCTGATGTTCCACTAGTTCCCGATGTTGCTGATGTTCCACTGGTTCCTGAACTTCCACTTGTTGCTGATGTTCCACTAGTTCCATTATTTCCATCTTGACCATCTTGACCAGATGTTCCACTGGTTCCATCTTGGCCTGATGTTCCACTAGTTCCATCTTGACCGGATGTTCCACTACTTCCATCTTGACCAGATGTTCCACTGGTTCCCGATGTTGCTGATGTTCCACTAGTTCCCGATGTTGCTGATGTTCCACTGGTTCCCGAACTTCCACTTGTTGCTGATGTTCCACTAGTTCCATTACTTCCATCTTGACCATCTTGACCAGATGTTCCACTGGTTCCATCTTGACCAGATGTTCCACTGGTTCCATCTTGACCTGATGTTCCACTGGTTCCTGAACTTCCATCTTGACCGGATGTTCCACTACTTCCATCTTGACCAGATGTTCCACTACTTCCATCTTGACCAGATGTTCCACTGGTCCCATCTTGACCTGATGTTCCACTAGTTCCATCTTGACCAGATGTTCCACTAGTTCCATTTTGACCAGATGTTCCACTGGTTCCATCTTGACCAGATGTTCCACTGGTTCCCGATGTTGCCGATGTTCCACTGGTTCCTGAACTTCCACTCGTTCCCGATGTTGCCGATGTTCCACTGGTTCCTGAACTTCCACTCGTTGCTGATGTTCCGGATATTCCACTACTTCCATCTTGACCATCTTGACCAGATGTTCCACTGGTCCCATCTTGACCTGATGTTCCACTGGTCCCATCTTGACCTGATGTTCCACTGGTCCCATCTTGACCTGATGTTCCACTGGTTCCATCATAACCAGAACTTCCAGTTTCACCACTTGTTCCATGGCTACCTTTTTTACCATCGATACCATTTCTACCAGTTTTACCCGAACTTCCACTAGTTCCAGAGCTTCCACCAGTCCCTGAACTTCCACCAGTTCCTGAACTTCCACTAAAACCGGAAGAACCATAAAAAATTCCATCAACACCAGATGAACCAGATGTACCAGATGTACCAGATGTACCAGATGTTATTCCACTAGTAATCCCAGAAAAATACAATTGATTAACATACAAAACTGTGGCTGCAGAATTAGAATCAAAAAATGTTGGATGAGATAAATCTAATTTTATTTGTTTGATACTATGATCTTCTAATTGTTTACCTTTTTCATTAGGTTCTCTCCATTGCATTTTATCTAAGATTTTTATTTTATATATTAAATTTTAAAATGAAAATAATAGATATTAGATACTTTATATTATTCAAAATCTAAATATTTCAATTTTATATCAAATATTCAAAATCTAAATAATCAGTACTATCTAAATCAAAACCAGCAACTGAACCTATCCAATATAAAAAATCACCAATTTGAACATCACCATCATTAACTCTAGCTTTTGTTGGATCACCATTATCCGTAGATGATGTAAAATAACAACCAGTATGAATTCCATCTGGTATCCCAGCGTGAACAAAACTACCATTATTAACCATGATTTTAATCTTAGATTTAGGAATCTGTAAAACAGGTGTACTTAAAGCTAACTGATTATTAATTCCGGGTGTTAAATCTCTACACATCATATTTACATTTAATGTGTTAAATTTACACCATTGATTGGGATCTAATTTACCTGTTGAATCTAAAATTGATTTTCTAACCAAATCTAATTTTTCCAAAGCGGATTGTGCGATAATTCTAGATTCAAAACTAAGCATTATATCATTTTGATTTGTTATTTTAATTATAACACAATTATTTTTAACAAACCAATGTGATAAATCAACTATAATACTATATTTAAAATTATTATTTTTATCATATATAAAAATCCTTTTATCATCACCAGTTGGAATTGATAAAAAATTATCTAAATTATAATCGTATAACATTATTCAATTTTATTAATTTTTAAAAAAGGCGGGAGTGGAATATTCGTAACCACTCCGAAGAGGCTACGAATAATAAAAACAACACCACAAAGGCAATATTCTCACCCCCCCCACCAAGAATCTTTATGTAGACCATCTACCAGTTCCAAACATTTTTACATCAATTTCATTCCAAAAATATTTTATAATATTTCCATTTCCACCACTTCTACCATATCTTAAATAAACAATATCACTTAAAGGTCCTATTATTTTGGGATTTTTATCTGTTATATTAGGATTATCTATAACAACCGCGAATCTAAGTGCTAAACTCATACTGTCCCTTTTTCCTGTTATTTTAATTTTCATTTCACTATAATCTAAATTATCCGATAACTTAATCCAAGTTCCACCACTATTTCCATAAATATATTCATATGGGTCTAAAGGAATTATTTGTTTATAACTACTACCAGTTGCAATAAGAGTAAATTCGGTATGTATTCCACTAGATTGAATTTCGGGAACTCTACATTTTATAGATCCCGAATAATAAGAACTACCGGGAAATTTAATACCATTTAAATGGGGTTCGTGTGTCCATTTTGTATGTTTCATTTTCCAATCTGAATCCTTAATTTCTCTAATATAATTTTTTCTTCTAAATGTCCAAATTTCTGGATTATAATCCAGAAAATTAGTATCTGCAGATTCCCAATATCCTCTTAATGTATCTGTTTTTTTAACTATAGAACCGTCCAATGTATAAAAACCAGTATCTAATTTTAATTGTGGTATAATTATTGATGTCGAACTACCACCACTTCCAGATTTAGTATATGTTAATACAATATTATCATCTTGAACAAAAAATTCATTGTCATCAGCATAAATTATTTCTATATCAAACGTAACATATTTCGATATTATACCATGATCCGTTAATCCCAAAATTTTATAAATACAAAAAATAGCAGTATCATTTTCTTTAAACAATCTAAAATATGATGATGTATTACTACTAATACTTCTTAACCATGTATCAACAAAACTTCCATTTAAATTTCTATAATCCACAATCAATTTATTTGCTAATGATGGTAATGAATTATTTAATTTTAAATAACCAGATCCGGGTGATGTTAATGTATTATCATTATTAAATTTATATAAAATACTATTTCCGCCGAAACCACCATAACCAAATCCCGATATTCCTGACGAACCCGATGTTCCAGATGTACCAGTATAACCAGTTAAATCATAAACCAAATCATATAAACTATTTAATTTTACTCTTACGGGATTTCCTTTTTCACCATCACTAATCCAATCAGACATTATATAATTTTATTTTTTAATCAACCCAAACACCAAGATCTAGCCAAATACCTGTATCGAACCAATATCCTGTTGATATAATACCCAATATTTCAGTATAAATACTGACATAAAAATGATATGATATTGTATTACAAGCTAAATCTGTAATACTAAATACTACATCATAAACACCAACATCAGTTATCGCTGATGTTGGAACCAAATCGTTTAATGCATTAATTGTTACCGAAACATCTAATTTATCTATAATACCATCCATATTATCAATGACACCAGAAATAAATATATTTTTTAAATCTGTATGACTATATGTTGTACCACTTGGTAAAAGATATAATGTGGTCACACCACTTGTTATTCCAGTTGTGGTTCCTGTTAAAATGGTATTAAAAGAAATCACTGGTGGTGTAATATCAAGAGTTGGTTGCAATGGTGTTAATATTCGATATCTATTTGACATCATAACCCAGTTAATACGAGAATTTGCTTGACAACAATTATATGCACTTAAAAATGATAATCTAACTTTTTCTTCTGTATCTAAACCAATTAATAAAGTTAAAGGGTCTATTTTTGCAATACTTCTGATATTAGTATATGGAATAATAATAAGAGTTCTTCCATCTGTATCAATAACTTTCAATTCTGTTGAACCAGTTGATGTTGGTATAATATAACCAATAGAATCTGATATAATTGAATTATAATAAAGACCACTAAATGAACTTGTTTGTTTAAATTGATTTAAATTAGTTAAACTATCTTGTTCCAAATTGGCCATTAATACTTCCAAATAAACTTTATTTTTTGTACTAGGATTATTAAAATAAATTTGTGGAATTCGTTTTACACTATTTCCAGATAAAATCATTATTTGTCCCATTTGTCTCACCTTAGTATCATCACTAAAATAATATTCAATATATTGTTCCGTTTCAACAGCCCAATTTGGATCCATTGGAATATATTTAGCTCTAACCATTAAAAATGTTATATTATTACCTAAAAATCCATATAACATTGGTTGATCGGAAGCTGATGGATTTAAAATTAATTGTGAAAGTGTATAATTTTCATATTTAATTTCCAATCCATCAAGATTCATCTTTCCTTTTAAATTTGGACCTTCAACTACTATCATAGCACATTCATACGGTTTAATTAATTTATCCGCTTGATAAAAAAGGTTTGGTTGGATATATGGCATGTTATTTTTTTATTTTTTAATGATTAAATTCAATTTATTTTTCACTTTTTTTACATTTTTTAATGTCTTTACCTTCTTTTTCTTCCTTTTTCCCCTTTTTCTTTTGAATCATTTCTAAAAATTTTGCTCTGGCAGCTTTTTGTTTAGCTGATGATTCATTTAAAGATGTTTCTGTAATTTTTTCACATTTACATTTCTTGAATTTCTTACCACAATCTTTACATCTACCTTTTTTTGGTTCTTCAGAAATTTTTTCTTTATTTTCTAAAATAAAGTTGTTAAATTTTTTAATTTCCATTACTTTTTTATTATTTTTTATCACCGAAAAAGACATCTAATCAATTAGTGGACTATATTGGTGAAAATTAACTTGTATTATCATATCATTCTCATTCTTATTATATATATTTCCTTCTTTATACTTATTTTTCACTTCTTCTATTTCTAACTTAGTATTTTTTGGATCTTTAATGTTAAAAAAGATTCTATGACTACCTAAATTTATATCAAATGGTCTTCCGGGATATTTTATTTCAAAATCTAATTTTGTTTTATCTGTAACAATTAAACAAACCCACTTTTGATTGATAGATTTTTTCCTTTTATTTATAATTTTAAGCCTATCACCATCAACATGAATTCCATCGTCCTTTTTTTCTTCATTTATTTTAATAAATTCATTAAATCTTTTAAGTAACAAAATTTCCAATACTTATTTTTTATATATATTAAAAAATGAAATCAATTTTTCGATGAATTATTTACTTAGTAAAAAATTTGATGAAACATTCACAATAAATTTTATTGGTACTGATATTCTTAATTATCCAACTGGTAATACTTTAAAAATGGTTATTACCTCACCAATTATGGGTGTTAAAAGTTTAGATCAACTTAATATGACGGTTGAAGGAATTAAAAACTATCAATATCTTAAAATCTATTTTAAATATAAAAATGTTCCGGATTCAGATGCGATGAAATGTGGTGATTGCTGGAGTGATTTAATACCATTAACAACAATTTCAACAGGAACAACCACTTCATTTGATTATGAACTAATATTATCCGGTTTTACTTTTAGTCCAACAGTCCCGTTTGATTTTGAATTTTATATTTTTAGAGTGGATGATCCACCTTTTGATAATTATCATCTCAGAACACCAATATACGTTTCAAATATAACATTAACAGGTAAATATGATTTAACATATTCGGATGTTAATGTTGATATATCTGGAACAACACCAATTGTTATTGTTCCAAGAGATATATTTAAAATATTTTCGGTATCGGATTTTCAAATACAAGGATATGGAAATATTGCAAATCTAAATATTAAATATAGAGTTACACAAAACGATGGTAGAACATATTCTGATTGGGAACCACTCACAAAAGAAAATATTTCAACATATAAATTCAATGAACTTCGTTTTGCGAGAATAGAATATTTGATAACACCATATACAGATGATCCGGAACCTGCGCATATAATTGATATTATTATCATTGGTGATTTTCAAAATGTATCAGCAAATTATTTAAAAACAAATAAATATGGTATTCGTCAAGATTGTTTAACAACTTTTTTTAAATCTACTGGTGTAACAGAAATATGTGGGATGAACGTTAGTTCATATGATATAAATAATCCGGTAAATTGGAATACAGTTAAACCATATGGTTCCGCGGTGTCAACATATGATTTGAATTTAGACTTTTACACACAAGGATTGAGTTGTTATTCGATAACCAATAATGTAATGACAAATTTACAAGCCGAAAATGATGCAAATTCGAATAATTTATGGAAACCATATAATATACAATCAATAACTCAATATTATAATACTTTAGCAAATCAAGTTAGCAATTTATTCGCTTGGGATTGTGATTATCATTTAACTGATCCAGATAGAAATGGAACAGATTTCATTTTACACGAATATCAATTGAAAAATATAATAGATGTTAAAACAATTAAGATTATAGTACCCGAAAATAAATTTCCAGACAATCAATTAAAATCTAATGTATTCGCTTTAGATTTATTTGATACTTTTGAAATTCAGATTATGAAAGATGAATTTAAAAATAAATTCGGAATAACAAAAAGACCATCCGAAGATGATATTTTATTTATATGTTCTATTAATCGTTTATTTTATGTTAAAAGCGCAAACATATTCAGAGATGTCATGAATGCGGGTATCTATTACAAAGTCATGTTAGAAAAATACGAACAAAAAGCAAATATTATGAATTTATCAACAGAAAGTAAATTCAAATTGGATACTCTTACTAAAAATACAACTATGGATGAATTATTTGGTAATGAAATAAAAGAAGATGGTGATAAAATAGCGAATAAAGACCAATTCAAACCATTTTCATTTGATCCTATGAGATTTGTTGTTAATAATAAAGTACTAAGAATTAAACAAGATATTTTAAATGGAAATATAAATTTTGCAGTAAATTATTATGATTTTAAAGATACTGTTGGTAAACAATCTGTCATTTTCAAAAAAACAGATAATATTCTAAATGTTTCAGATAATCGTAGTTTTATTACTTGGTTTAATTTTAATAATAGTTGGGATACTTTAAACCCAAGTAGAAACGCTTGGAAATATTATGATATTGAACAAAATACAAATTTTTATTTATTAAATAACTATGATGAAACAACCAAACTTGGTTATAGAATTTGGTATTTCAAAAAAGATATCAATTTTCAAATCAATAATCAATTTTATAAATTAAAAAATGTTAATTTATTAACAAATATTTGGTATGGTTTGGTTATTATATTAGATCAAAGACAAAAAATATTGGAAATAAAATTATATAGTAGAGATAATGATTATAATATAACTTTTATGGAACCAAATAGTTTTCAAGTTCAAACAATATCTTGGATGGATACAACAGGTTATACATATTTAATAAATGCCGGATTTAAACCAGTTAATAACACCGAATTACATTCACTTTCAACCATATTTAAAACAATAAAAGAAACATTTTATGATATTGAACCGGAAAATTATATCCATGACATCGATCTTTATGTTTTGGGTTCTAATATTAAATATACTAATTTAAGAATATTTAATGATGTTATTCCAACAGATGAAATAAATAATACATTAAATCAAAATATTATTACAAACGCTGATAAATTAATATTGGCTGATAACGCTGATAAAAATATTTATACTGAAAATTTTGTTAATTTAAACTGGACATAAAAAAATTTTAAAAAAATTTCAAAAGAAATCCACGACATCTTATACGAAGAATTCAAAACAAAATTAGACATAATAAAATATGAAATATTTGAAATTATACGAAGAATTCAAAACAAAATTAGACATAATAAAAATTATGAATAGTTATCTGGAATGTGCTATATGGACGGAAGAAGAAAGGTTGGATGATGAAAATAATTCTGAATATAGTGATGAAATAAAACAATTTATTCCGGAAGCTGATTTAAATATTCATAATTTTTCAGATGATTCGAAAATAAAAGCATATCAAGACATCAAATTATTTTTAGAATATGCAGGTGATGCAGTTAATGGTATAGACGAAGATCAATTGGGTCACGATATTTGGTTAACCAGAAATCATCATGGTGCTGGATTTTTTGATAGGGGATATGACGATGATATCGAAAAAATTTTAATGGACTCTGCACATAAATTGGGTGAAATGGATATTTATTTGGGTGATGATGGTATATTATATTTTGGAAATGAAGAATAAACATTTCAATTATTTTTTCATATAAATTTAATGATTAAAAAGTTCAATACATTTAAACAAAAAACACTCAAGTACTTTATTTTTGATATAGATAATAATTTACTCCATATGTCAACTCCCATTCATATTGATGTTTTAAAAAATGGTAAATGGGTTCCGAAAGATGTTTTACCAGAAGAATTTGCAAAAATAAGAAAACAAAAAGGGTGGAGAAGAAGAAATAATGATTTAAAATTAACATTTCAAGAATTTAGAGATACTGGTCCAAGGGGGGATAAAGCTTTTTTGGAAGATGCAAAATCAGCAATTAAAAATAGTAATTTTGGTCCAAGTTTTAAAGATTTCATAAATACTATTGTTAACGGAAATGTTTTTCTTATAATTACAGCAAGAGGTCACGAACCAGAAACAATTAAAAAATTTGTAAAATGGTTGATTTGTAATTATTTAACTCAAGAACAAAGGGATAAAATGTCAAAAAATTTGGAAAAATTTCAAAAATTATTTAATTCTAAAGATGCAACGATTTGTTCCTATTTGGACACTTGTGAATTTATTGGTATTATGTCTAAATATTTTAGAAATAGATTTGGGTTTGATTTTGAAATTACACAAAAAGTAGAATATGGAAAAGAAATAGCTATTGATGCTTTTTTAACAAGATTACAAAATTTTGCCACAAGAGTTGGTGCTAAATTAAAAGTTGGATTTTCGGATGATGATGAAAATACCGTAAAACATATGACAGACTTCTTTAAGGAAAAAGATTTGGATGTCGCTGTCGATTATTATATTTTCAATACTGCAAATAAGGGTAAAGAAAGAATTAAGATTTAAAAATTAAATTTAATATATAGTTAAAAATAATTTAACTTTATGAAACATATATTTGAATTTTTAGAATTTTTAAATGAATCTGATTTATCAAACAAAGAACCTTGGAGTAAAGAATATCTTTTATTATCATAAATTCGGACTAAAAAAATTAGGTATTCAAGATGAAACTGAATTATCCCATATAATGAACGTATCAATAGGTTCAATTCAAATGCATATTCGTCAATATATTGGAATTGAAAATAAATATGGTAAAACAGATTTAGCTGGTTTGGGAAAAGAGGGAAAAATTATGTGGAAAATTTTTAGTGAATATGACAATTCATCAGAAGAAGAAATTCGTGAAGATGTTCTTGATATTTTATATTCATTGAAAAAAAGAGGACAAAATAATAAATATTTTAGATTAGCAGATAAAGAAAGAACAAAGGCTGAAATAAAAGCTGAAAATCTAAAATTAAAAGCTGAATTAGAAACAATTATAAAAAATTATATTTTTGAAGAAGGTGAAATTGTTACATTACATAACGCAAAATCTCCAAGTGATCCATTTGAAATTAGAATTACAAAAGGTGGGAAATCACCATATTATAATAGATTTGATAGAAATACTGAATTTGAATTTGGTCCATTAAACAATAAAATTTTTGATATTATTTATCCACATAAATTAGATAAAAAATATTTCAATATAAAAATAGATTTAATTTAAGATATAATTTCAATTTTTAAAATATCCGAATAAAATGTATCAAACACTAATATTTCTTTTTCTGATTGATTGTCATAACATCTTTTGTTATTGGGTTTGATTTTAATGAAACAAATAGAAGATGTTTTAGAAATTAACATTTAAACAATTCAAAATTAATAACATATAAGAATAAAAAATTATTTATGAAATTTAATGAGATTTGGACAAAAGAAGTAAATGATAAATATCGTCAAATGATTAAAGAAAAAAAATCAACGGATGAAATAAGAGAGTATTTTGGTAATAAAATGAATTATCACCCAGAACAAAAATTTAAACATGGAATTCTTACATATGATAGATATATGTGTCTAATAAATGAAATAAAATTTTATCCAAATTATATTGATTTCGGTTTTAATTATTTTAAGTCGTTAAGATTTTCAAATGGAAAAGATATTAGATGTTTTTTTACTGTGAATGATATAGATTATATTTTAGTATTAGAATATTTGATAGAAGATAATGAATTATTTCATAATGAAGTTGTTTATAATATATTTTTTACAACTAAAAAACAATATGATAATTTTGAAAAAGAATTATCAAAATTAAAATTAGAAGATTATGAAAAAGAGTTTTTAAAATTACAAAATATTGTTGAAAAAGAAACAAAATTGGGTGATACTATCAAAATATTTAATGCTTTATCGTATATTTTGTTAAAAATGATAGATGAGTTGGTCAATCCCATTTACATGATTTCAGACACAAACAACCCCCAAAAAATAAAATTTTATAATAAATCTATTAAAGATTCCTTTAAAGATAAATATGATTTATTAATTGGCAAAAGTAAATTCTTCCCAGATTCAAATACATATTATTATGTCATTAAAAAATAATTTTATTTTTTAATATATAACCATATGGTAAAAGACTTCTTGACATATATAAAAGAGAATAATCAAAATCACCCAATAGATGGTCGTTTTGGTTTTTACATGTTTTTGCATACATTGGATGAATTAAATTTTTCTTTTGTTAAAACTAGTAATTATTTAAATACTGGAAATTTTCTTTATTTTTTCAGAACCGAAATAATTAAAAAACCAATTGATATATCAGATGCTTTTGAATTTAAAGACTCAAATATTAATACATTTAATATTTATGAAAAAATAAATACCGAAAGATTATCTTTTTATTTTGGTATTAGAAATAATATGATCGAATATGGTTTTTACAATGATATGACAGACATAATTTATAAAACCGGACAATTTGAAGTGAAAGATAAAGAAGTGAGAAGTATAAAATCTTATAAATGTCTAATATTAATTAATGGGGTTCTGTCGGAAACAAATACCAGAACATTAAAAATATTACAAGAAGTTAAAAAGGATTTAAAAAATCTATTTCAAGATAAAAAAAGTAAAACTATTACAATAATCACAACACAAAGACTTCGAAAAATTATTTCGAAAGATCAATTGAAAGAAGAAAAAGATTTAGACAAATATTTTACCGATTGGTGTAATAAATTTCCTTGGGGTAAAAAAGTTGAATCTTATATAGATGATTCGGAAGATGATATTTCATTCTACATAAAAATAAAACCGAAGAACAATGAACCATCTATTGTATTATAAAAATTTCTTAAATGAACAAACCAAATATACTGTTGGACCATTATTTCATGGCGGTTCCACCAAATTTGAACTCTTTGATTTCAATAAATTAGGTAAGGATGGTCATCTTTTGAGTTTTTTGGGTTGTCATTTTTCTGAAGATGAAATTGTTGCTGAAAGATTTATGAACCCACCAGATTATGTTATTTATGAAGTTGAATTAAAAGTTAACAAACCATTAATAATTAAAGAGGGTGATTTAGTTAGAAATATGTTAAAATTTGGTGTTGAAAATAATATAATAAATAAATATATTTTTAACCGACAAAATAGAATTTTTGATGAAATTTTAAAATTACCTTATTATGAAATATCACAAGAAACGATATCTCATAAATTGTTATATTTAAAATCCGAAGATTCTAAAAAAATATCTTTGTCATATAAAGATTATTTAATTAAACAAGGTTATGATTCAATTAAATATGAAAATGAAATAGAATTACCTGAAATTGATAGATTCGATTGGATTGCATTCAATGAAAATCAAATAAAAATAATCCACGTATGGGATCAAAAACCAATGTTAAATCCATGATAACCAATTTCCAAATATTTGAAAAAAACGAATCAATTCCCCATTTGTATCATGGTTCCAGACATTTATTTAATAAATTTAATCAGAATGAACTGGGAAAAGATAATCATTTGTTGAGTTATCTTGGTTATCATTTTACACCAAATAAAGATGTGGCAAATAAATTTGCAAAAAAACCTGATAAGGTTATTTATGAAGTAGAAATAACCGTTAATAAAACATTAAAAATAAATGAAGGTGATTTAGTTAGAAATATGTTAAAGTGGGGAGATGAAACTGGTCTTTTAAATATAAAAACAGAAGAATTGGATGAATTGTTAAAACTCCCATATCATACAATATCCATGAATGAAGATTCTATTGTTGATGAAATGTTGGATAATAATATTGTTGAAAATAAAACACTATCTTTTTATTATAAATCTTATTTAAAAATGGAAGGTTATGATTCTATTGAATATTTGAATGAAATTGAATATTATGGTGATAAACCAGATAGATATGATTGGATTGTTTTTGATAGTAATCAAATAAAAATAATTGATATTATCAAATATTAAGTGAATAATAAGTATTTTTCTTATGCAAAACATCACAAAAAGTTATACTGGTATTATCGTTTATATTAATAGTTGTTATATCATTAACTGGATTATGTCCACAAATTTGTCTTGTGTTTTTTAGTGGTTTTTTTTCCATCAATCTTTTATCACACCATAATGGTCCTCCAACTTTTTTATAACCACCACGATAATGATCGACATCAAATACACAATCTATACGTTGATTAAATGCATTATTGATTTGGTCAGCAACACTTAAATCATCCCACCCCATATCTTTGATAGCTTTGGTGAAAACATGAAAATACCAATCAAAGTGAATTCCAGAATGGGAAAAAATATAATTTTCTATTTGAAATGCAACTTGAAAAAGATTTTCATTTTTTTTAAAAATTTCATATATATCATAATGCATTTCAGATCGAAATCCACTAATTGCAGTTTTTAACGGTAACCAAGGTTTATTTAAATAATATTCAATATCGTGATTACCCCAAAGCAAAATAACATTATTAGGATATAAAGTTTTGAATCTAATGATTTCTAAAAGATTTTCACGAATAGTTTCATTACTTTCAGTAAACGAATCCGTATAATCACCAAGAAAAATAAACAAATCATAATCGGGTTCAAATGGTGCATAACCAGCTGTACCAATTTCTGCTGTAAGTAAAAATTTAATATCAGCAAATGTTTTCCAAATAGTTCTGCCGTGCAAATCTCCAATAGTTAAAATTTTTTTCATAATATAAAGATATATAAAAATTATTGAGATAAAAAAATTAATATATAAGAAAAATTAAAGAAATGGATAAAATTTTAACATATAGTGAATTCATTAAAGAAGATTATCGTAATGTTGGTTACGGTAGTAATAGTAGTGGATTTAATAACAATCCAACACAATTATCTAATGGTAATACCATCATAGATGTGATTGGACACCCCACAGGTGATAAACATTTGTTAGGACTTGTACCAATTAATGTTAAAAGTGATTTTTTTTCCGGTGATAAGAAAAAGAAAGATAAATTAAAAAGAATAGATAAGTGGAGATTTAGAGTGTCTAAAAATCTTAGTGATTCAGATAAAAAATCTGAAAAACCTTTAATGAAAAAATGAAAAATTTAAAAACTTTTGAAAATTTTAAACAATTAGAGGGTGTCGCGGATAAATATGCACAAAGAGAATTTAATATACCTGATACTACGAATAAATACATCAATGAAGATGAAGAAGAAAAACCTTTTGGTTATGTTAATGGGTCTGGTTTTAATGACATTCGATATTCAACACCTGTTTATAAAAATCCAAAATCATTGGATAATTTCGAACCGAATGTTAGAGTGATAGTTGATATTGATGGAAATTTATATGTTGCAAAGGAAGATAATCCGTTTTCTCATGGATGGATGAACAAAGAAATTAAATTAACAAATAATAATATTTATGATGATCCAAATTTCCTTTTATTGAATAGAATTGAAGAAACTAATGACTTTGGTTTCAGTTCAAGTGGATATAGAAGAATTGAAGGTAAATCAAAATCAAATATTGACAAAATTATTATTGATATATTGAAGAAAGTAAAGAAGAAAAATTCAAATTTTGATTTTTATATTTCGAAGGCTTCTCCAAGATTCATAAGTAATAAAAATAAAATTACAATTTAATATTTATTCTGATATTATACAATAGCATAACAAAAATCTTCACAAGTTGAATTTTCATATATATAAACTTCTCTTTTACCTATTGTACATTGTTTTTCTAAATTTTTTAAAAAATCGATGATACGATCCGGTGAAAATGACACCGAACCCATATACACCACACTTATTTTCTTTTCACCTTTTATCATTTCACCAGTTTCTTCTGAAACAGAAAAATCATTTTTTTCTATTTCAAATTTTTTATAATTTACAAATTGAATGTTCATAACGATAACTTTTTTCTTATTGTATATCAGAAAAAATTTAATTTTGTTTAATAAATATTTCATTTTTTATTTAAAGATGGAATTTTAAAATGAAATGTGATTGGATTGATTTGTACAATTGTTTAATTTAATGAACAATTAATAAAATTCCTGACAGGACGAACACAAAACTTGTTAGTCTTATTAGTGAAGTTCTGATGTCCACCGACAAAATACTGCACCCAATAGTAAATAGATAAATGTATTGAGGAACTCCAATAGGAATGGGGAAGTAAATTATCAACATTCATTTTATATAATAAATAAATTTGGTTTAGTTCATCTTTAGTCGGTAAACGCCAGTCATTAAAACCACCACCCCTATAATCGGAACATAATTTTTTAGCATTTTCCCAATCAGTCTGACCCAAATCGATTTCAGAAACAATTAATTTTTGTTCCTTGTTAACTAGTAAACCACCATTCATTTTTGATCCAACATCTCCAGATTTGGGTATAAAATTTTCTGGTTTAGATATATCTTGGTCTGAATATATTTCTTTTTCTTTATTTAGATTGAAAGTTCCAAATTTATCCTTTATTTCTTCTAATTCAAAACATTTAATTATATCATATTTCATATTATCAAAATCTTCATCATCTAAATCTATATCTTCATTTTCAAAGGATTCTTTAAATGATTTAGTTATAATCCATTCTTTATCGTTATTAAATAATGATAAATAACTATCAGTATTATAAGAAACAAAAAATTCAAAAAAATCATATACACTTGGAGATTCACTTAAATTATTAAATAGTTCTTCTATGTTATCATAAACTTTTTTACAATAATAGTATATTGGCAATATATCATGACTATGTATATTTGTTTCTTCTTCTATATCAAATAATATATTATCTTCATCTTCATTATTACATAACATCGTAAAGATTTCATTTTCTATTAGAGAAACATCTATTTTTTTATTCTGATAAACACCGTTTAACACATCTTTATCCTTTTCAGATAAAGATTCTATACCATGTTTGTTAATTTTATCTAATATATAATCAATAACAATAATATTTTCATTTACAAATTGATTAAATTTTTTAACTTTATTTGTTTGTTTTTTCATTTTGTTATATTTGTTTCTTTTTTATTATTATATATTAAAATAAAAATTAATATATACTTAAAGAAAAATAATCATTATAAAATGAAAAGAATAAAGAAATTTAAAACATTTATAAACGAAATGTTAAATTATAATCAATTTGATATTGTCCCAGATGAATATTGTAGGGGGTTAAAATCTGGTGATTTATTTAAATTTGACAATCATAATTATATGTATGTTATTGGACAAATAATTTATTTTCAACATAAAAATCCAAAAGAAAATGGATTGGTTGAATATTGGCCTGAAATAACACCAGTTGCTAATCCAAGTATGTTTCCATTGAGTTCAATATCAAAAATTGAAAATGTTGATGACTATAAAATAATCACCTTGAAAAAATCAAATGAGTAAAGAGAAAACAAATATAACAACTAAATTTTCTGAATTTAAAGACGATAAAGTTAAAAAATTCAAAAAAACAATGGAATTCGAACCTTTGTCTGATGATATTACAGCACTACGTGAACTTGAAAATGGTGAAATTGAAAAAATTACAGAACCAATAAAAATTTTACAAATTACAGACATTATTACGGATAAAGAAAGAATTAAAAAACTTGAAGAAGCTATTAGTGGTAGTCCAGTTTTTCAAACAGATTTACAGAAGGAAGTTAAACGTGGAGATTTAATTTATATTGTAGCTTTCATTGTTGATTCAAAATCTACATCATGGACTTCACAAAAGAAACAAGTTGTGTTAAAATGTAGAATATCAGATATTTACAGTGGTTTAAATAAATTAAATTATATAAAATAATGAAACATTTAGAAGAATTTCAATTAATAACCGAATCTGATAATCAAACTTATAAAAAACTTCAGATTGGAAAAGAACAACTGATGGTGAAAAATTAGATATTTTAGATTCATTAGACAATTTAGTAACATTGGTTAAAAAAGAAACGAAATAATTTTTTTATGAACTATAAATATCGTAATTTTGTATCATCAAACTTAAACCAAATGGAAAAAATCGTAAATGATTACCAGACTTTTTTGAAAGAAGAAAGTCAGGTTCAAGAAGTTAGTGATGGCAAGAACATTAAATTGTTTTATACATTAGAAACAAAGAAAATTGAAATTCCAGTTGGTGGTGAAGCCGGTTCGAAATACGATGACAAGAAAGCAACTTTTGATAAGATTATCAAAAGAGTCACAAGAATTTGTAAATTCATTAAAATTCCGGTTCCTATTCTGAAACTCATTGAAACAAAAAAATATTATACTTTTGTTTCATATGGTGATCATAGTATCAATTATTATCGTGAAAATTTTTCAAATGGTAAAAATTATACCGATGATTTATCGGAAATTGAACAAGTAAAATCAACATTAAAAACAAAATTGGATGGAAAAGATAAATCCCCTTGGAAAATCGTTTCCAAAGATGTTGAAGTTTACGATTTAACAATGGTAACAGTCATTAAACCAGAAGATGAATGGATCATTTTAGGAACTTTTGATTACATTGACAATTTATTAAAACCAGCACCCGGACAACAAATTCCGATTGATATGGTCAACATGGAAAAATCAGAATGTGATCACTGTCATAAAAATATTTATCGTAAAAAAACGGTTTTCATTCAAAAAATAAAAGATGGTTCCATTATTAAAGTTGGTGGAACTTGTATCAAAAATTATCTTGGTTACGATTACGAAAAAGTTTTAACATATTTGACAGATATTTCTTTCATTTCTGAAAGTTGGGATAATGATGGTGGTGGTTTTGATGATGATTATGATGGAATGGGTGGTGGTCGTTGGGTAGAAGATACAGTTTCGGTTAATGAAATCATTAGATATTATATTTGGTGGTATAAGAATAGGGGTTATATGTCTAAATCCACAGCGGAAAAGATAAATTCCAAAAAAATGGAAGAGAATCCAAATCCTAATATTAAACTTGTATCATCAACATCTCAATCTGTTCAAGGGGATGTATCATACGCCAATACACCACCAAGAATAAACAATAGGGATGAATATAGTAGTTGGAAAGATTTTTGTAATGATGTATATTATCCAAGATTAGAGACAATTCGTGATAATGATCCACAGATCCAAGATGTAATTGATTATATTGAAGAAAACAAGGAAAATAATTTCTTGTTTAACGCATCAAATTTTATAAAAATGGGTTATGTTAAGACTCGTTTAATTTACTATATTAGTGGAGCTTGTTCTTTTTATTTTGGTAAATTATATGCGAATATTAAACAAGAATCTGAATGGGTTGGGGTTATTGGTGAAAAAATGAAATTGGAAAATCTTGAAATTATTCATATTGGCGGATTTGAAACTCAATATGGTTGGTCTAATGTTTATAAATTAAAAGACCAAAACGGAAACATTTTTACAAAATTTGGAATTATCAATCCTAAATTCGTTGTTAAGAAAAGTAATATGGAAGATACACAAAATATTTATGTTGGTGATATTATATCAGCAATTGCAGAAATCAAAAACCATGATGAATATATGGGTAAGAAACAGACAGTTTTGGGTAGATTATCTAAATTGTAATGAAAAAATCGTTTTATTTTTTAATATATAAAATAAAGTTAAAAAAAAATAAAAACTATGAAAAAATCACTTAAAAATTATAAAACATTCGTAAAAGAAAATTTGAATATTCAAAATAATGACGATGATAATGACGATGATCAAGAATTATCCGATTATGGGGATAAAATTGACTTAGACACCAAATCAACCGATTTTCCAGAAGAAGTTTTAAAATCAGTTGAAAAAATTCTTCAAATGAATTTCGCTGAAGTTAAAAAACCTATTATTAATGGTGATGAAATAACTTTTGGTATAAATGAATCTGATGGTAGATTGGAACCTGAAAATATACTTGAATTAGCGGCAACACCCGATGGTAGTAGAGGATTATTGGGATTTGGTGCTATGAAAAAAAGGAAATATACTGTAACGTTGATTTTGGTCAATAATAATAAAGAAGAATATAAATTAACATATAAAATACTTTATGATTTAAATAAAATGTCAAATAAAAGACCAACCAAATTAAAAGAAATTGAATTTGATGAAGAGGATTTAACACCAGAAGAAATAGAATTGAAAAAAATAGAAAAAAAATCAAAAATTAAAAATTTAGATTTAGATGATGTTTTTAGTCCAACTTATGATTTTCCAGATTAATTATTTTACGATGTGGTGTAAAAAACAATCAAATTTATTATCATCTGAATAAAACAATGAAAAAATAGCGGTATAGGTTTTACTCATATTAAAATCACTCAATTCTAAACCTGATATATCTCTAACATCAATTGATTTTTTAAAAAAATCATTTTCTAAAAATTTAATTTCATCTTTTGTTAATCCACGTTTAAATAAATAAGTGAATGTAATATGTACTCCGTTTCTTGTGTCTATCAGTTTGAATTTCGATTTAAAATCAAAAGTATATAATAATTCGGGGTTTTCATCATCTAAAATATTGTCTAAAATGTCCATAAATATATCTCCTTATTTATTTATAGACAATAAATCAAGATAAGTTTATGATTTCAACATAAAATTACCTTCACTCCACCTTTTATCCGAACATATTTCGTTTAACTGTTCTGATGTGAGATTATTTGGATCCCAACCTTTTTTCTTAGCGTATTCACGTTTGAAAATTTCACGAAGTTCTTCTATATCTCTGTCTGAAATCGTTGCATCTTTAATTAATTTATATTCTTCTTCCATTTTTTATAATTTATTTTTTAATCTTTTAGATTTACTTAAAAAATATTTCCAACCACCAATTTCTTCAAAATCCATATTTTTTATATTTTGAATTTCTTCATTAGAAAAATTACATACTTCTTCAGTTCCATCTTTAAATATGATAAATATAATAGGTTTGAAACTTTTTTCACCAATCAATGATATTTTTTCAACACCGATAGTGTCCAAATATTTTTCTTCTTCCATTTTTATAAATTATTTTTAATCAATATAGATTTTGGATATTAATATTATTCTTGGTGAATAAATATCTGTTGATATGATCGAAATTGATTGAACTAGATTTGAAATATATAAATTTTCTTTTGTTTCTAATTCTTTGTTTATATAATTCACCAATTCTTGTATCACCACACTTTCCATTTTTTCAGCACCCCCAAAACCAACACTTTCTTTCATTGAAATCAATTCATCTGTATTTATTGATATACTAAAACTTTTAGTTGGCATATCTTCAAAACCAATCTTATGATCTTCTTTTAATACAACATTTTTATCTTTTATATTCAATTGTGATAAAATTTTTAAAGAAACAGGTAATAAATTTTGGGCAATATCATTTTCATATTTTTGATAATATTCTGGTGATAAACAATATTCAGCATATTCCACCATAATTTTCTTAATTTTATCATCCGTTACTTTTAAAGCATCTAAAATAGGACTCCATTTTTTAAACATTTGTTCCAATGATTTCTGTTCCATGATTAAACTAATTTGTTTTTTTCTTATATATTACGAAATAATGGTCTAGTTTAAAAATTAAAAAATTGACAAAAACAACATTTTGTCAAAATAATATAAATTAATATAAATTTAATAAGAATAACACACAAAGAAAATATAGAAGATAGAATAGAATGGTTAATGAATTATTTAAAAACAATAAAAAAGCCGAATTAGATTTAAACTATATTATTAATATTGTTCAAGATATATTAAATAAATCACATACCGATTATCAAAAAAAAATTATAAAATTAAGGCCAAACGAACAAAATCCAACAGAAATTTCAATGGCCTGTCCTATTTGTGGGGATAGTCACAATAGACCAAATTTAAAACGTTCTCATCTTTATTTCAAAAACATGTTTATAAAATGTTTTAATGAAGATTCGTGTAGTATGTTTTTTACTAAATGGTGTGATCATTTTGGTGTCCAATTAGACCCGGAAAAGAAAATGGATATTTATGAATATATAAGTCAAAATATATCATTCACAAATAGAGAAGATTTAGTTGTTGAAAATCTAGATAAATTATTAAATGCAAAAGAATTTATGGATTTTTTAAACAACAGACCAAAAAGTTTTTTAACAAAAATATCACCAATTAAAAAAGGTTCTACAGCTTTTGATTATCTAAAAAGTAGAAAAATAACAAATTATAGTAATATTCTTCAGGGAATTTACAATATTACTGATAAATGGAAAGAACCAGTTATTATTATTCTAAATAGAAGTGGAAATAAATTACTTGGGTTTCAATTAAGAAATTTAAAAGATGAAAAAACAAAAAGAATATACAAAGAACATGAATTTGAATATCTTTATAATTATAAAAATCCAAACGAAAAATTAGATGAAATTGAAGCTATTTCATATAATAAATTATCACACCTATTTAATATTTTAAATGTTGATTTCAATAGACCAGTAAATGCTTTCGAAGGATATTTAGATAGTATATTTTTTCCAAATTCAATGTCACTTCTTGGCTTAGATACGGATATTAGCATAATTGATAATGAGAATATCGATTTACGATTTATATTTGATAATGACGGTCCGGGTTTAAGAAAAGCTAAAAAAATGTTAGAACAAGGGAAATGTGTTTTTTTGTGGAAAAAAATGATAGATGAATTATCCAAAGGTGATTATTCATTAAGGCATAATTTAGAAAATATAAAAGATATTAATCAATTAGTTATTTTTTATGATAACCCAAATATTTATTTCGATTTAAATTTGGAACAATATTTTTCCAGAGATAAATTTGATATGATTTATTTAAAAGATGTTCAAAAAAAGAAACCAAACGATAAATCGATAACTGATTTTGATTTTAAACTTTAGTGTTAGAAAACAATATAAACAAAATGGAAGAAATAATTGAAAAATCTTTTTATAACTATTAAAATATCAGTAGTTGGTAGTTGAAAATGCACATAACTATCAATATATAAAAACTTACATTCAATTTAAAAGTATTATTAAAAATAATTTTTATAAAAATGTCAAAAAATGAAACAATTAAATTCGAAATAACACAATCGAATATAAAAACACTGTTAGATAAGATAAAGGATTTAACTAGAATAGATAAACGATTAGTTTTTAAATTCGAAAAGGATAATCTTATTCTTTTTTCTTTTGTTGGTGACACTTTCAAAAATATTTATGCTTTTAAAAGTTACGTTATCAAAAATGAAGATTTAATTGATATTGTAACTGAAATTGAAAACCCAATTGTATTTATAACAAAAGATGGTAAAAAATTATGGCATTATCTAAACAATTTTTCAGATTATAATGGTATAAAATGTGAAATAATGTATAATGAAGAATTTTTCGCTAATTATTTAAAAATAAATAGCGAACAATTAGAAGTTAGAATTATTAGTGGTGATCCTATTACTGTTGGGAAAGAAATAAATTTGGACGATATTAATAAATTGATGAATATTGATGATTCTTTATTTCGATTTAAATTGTCAAGTCAAGAATTTGATAAAATTAAAAAAATGACAACCATTGATGTCAAAGAAAACGACATCATTCAAATTATTATCGAATCAAACATATTATATATCGGTGAAAGTAAATGGAAAATAAAAATATGTGACATTGAACATGAAAATGAAACTTTCACATTCCCAAAAAGATATTTCAATACAATAAACACTTCAACATTTATTGATGTATTTGTTTTTGAAACATTTATATTAACAAAATTTGATGATTATAACCTATTGATAGTTTTAGAAACAAGTATTTAATTTTTTTATTTGAAATATTCATTGTATCTTTGTATTTTAAAATTATAAATATGGATTGGAAACCAGTTAATGATAAGAATAATAAACCAGAAATTGGTAAACTGTATTTTGTTACAATATGGAAAAGTGGGTTTAGTGACGATGACATTAGAGTTGTAACAATTGGTTCAATCAATTATTCACCATTTAAAAAGAAAAATGAATGGGATCACGATGATAGAATGATTGCATATGCTGAACTCCCAGAACCTTACAATAAATAATTATGACAAAAGTGATTATGGAAAAAGAAAAAGAAGAAGAATATCCAACACGACCAACTTACGAATTCACAGAAGATGAATGGACTACCATTTATACTGGGTATATTGTTGAAAGTTCAATATATTCTCATTTAATTCATAGTTCAGAATACGGAAGATTTTGGATACCCAAAGAAAACACAAGATTAAAAAAATAAAATTTATGACAAAATAAGACTTTCTTTCAAAGGTGAATGAAATCTTCAAAGAATCAGATGATTATTATGGAGAAACTATTTTAGATGTAAAATTAGTCGTTTATCTTGATATTAACCAAGTTTGTTTATGGTGTAAACTCGATGAAGGAACAACTGAATCTGATATTAATAAGGATGGTTATATTAATTTTTGTAGATCTGGGTGGTATCAAGTTTCCGATAAAATGAATGAATGGGTTTATAACGCTGTTCAACAAAGAAAAATATCCAAAGAAATGTACGAAATTCCATTTGAATCTTAAAAATTAAAAAAGATGTCATACTATTTATTCCTAGACGATGAGAGATTTCCAGTGAACCGAAAGGGTGAGGGGGATCAAATGAGTGCATATGAATTGACCGGAAATAAGAAATATTTCTTGTTAGATTGGGTTATTGTACGTGATTTTGGAGAATTCGTCAAAACAATCGAAGAAAAAGGATTACCAAATATAATCAGTTTCGATCATGATTTAAAAGATGAACATTATTATCATTATAGAATGTTTACCGTTTATACTGGGTGGATTGATTATACTGTTCTCGAAGGTACAGGTTTTGAATGTGCAAAATGGTTAATAAATTATATGTTGAATAATAATTTAAAATGTCCTGAAATTTTAATTCATACACAAAATACTGTTGGTGCCAAAAATATCCATAAGGAATTCGAAAATTTTAAAAAATCAAATAAATAATTTTTTTATTAAATAATTTTTAATTAAGTTTGTAATAATTAATATTTAAACAGTAAATTATGAAAACAAAAAGTGTATTTTATTTATGTCTTATTGTAGCCATTGTATTTTTCACTCTTGGTGGATTTGCATACGGTTGGGCATTAGCAGTTGGAATTGGAATTGGAATTTATATAGGAAAAATCCTATTCTGGACTTTTGTTATTTTATTCGGATCATTAATTATTTATTTACTTACTCGTAAAAAGAAAAAAAATGAAACTGGAACTACAAATTGATTCCGACATTAAAAAATCGATGCTAGAAAAATCGGAAATAAAACTTCAAGCATTACGACAAATCAAATCATCAATTCAGGTAGAAAAGGCGAAAGATGGGAAAGAATTATCTGATGAACAGGTAATTAAAATCATTCAAAAATTAGTCAGTCAAGGTACTGAATCCGCTAGACAATATGAAGAAGGTGGTAGAATGGATTTGGTCAATCAAGAATTATCATTGATTGTTGTTTACAAAACATTCCTACCAGAACAAATGTCCGAAGAAGAAATTACAGAAAAAGTGAAACAAATTATCACAGAAACTGGTTCAACTACTGTTCGTGACATGGGTAAAGTGATGACATCTGCAACAAAAGTTTTTGCAGGTCGTGCTGATAATAAATTAATTGGTTCCATTGTTAAAAAATTATTATCATGAAAATTTGGAATTATCAAAGAAAAAAACATCCAGAAGAAGGATTTGGTATTCAGGAAGAGAATGATCAAAAATATTCTATTTGGCACGATCCAAATGAAGGTGGATATGCTTATGATATTGATTGGTATTTAATTAACGATATTAATGAATATCCAAATATTCCAAAAGACGGTCTGTGGAATTCCTTTGACGAAGCATATAAATGGATTGTTGATAATTATGGTGAAATAACAGAAATTGATGAATAACAACGAATTACAAAAAAAAGTAGAAGATACTTTTAAGGATAATTTCGGGTATACACCATTTTCAGAGCGACTTAAAGATATTCAAAGTGAATTCTTTGAATTGATGAAATGGAATGATATTAAAAACATTAAAGAAGAATCCGGAGATTTAATGTCATCATCTCTTATAATGTTATGTGCTGAATCTGGTTGGAATTTTGAAGATCTTATTCAAGATACACTGAATAAAATCAATCGTAGAAGGGAACAATATAAATCATTGGGTAGAAAAATAAAAGTGGCTCTTTACGGGGGTGCTTTTAATCCAATAACAAATGGTCATATTCAAACAGCGAAATTTGTTTTAGATACAAGTAATGAATTTGATGAAGTTTGGATTTTACCATGTTTCCACCATATGTATAATAAAAATATGGCACCAGCTGAACAAAGATTGGAAATGTGTAAAATTGCAGCTGAAATTGACAAAAGAATTAAAGTTTTCGATTATGAAATCAAAAATAAATTCTTCGGGGAAACTTTTTATTTTGTGAAAAGATTAAAAGATGAAAAAGAACTGATGGAAATGTATCAGTTTAGTATGATCATCGGACAAGATAACGCAAATACATTTCACACTTGGGTTAATTATCAGGAACTTGAACGTATGATGAGATTCGTGGTTATACCAAGACGTGGATTTAAAAGGGATACGAATGTTGATTGGTACTTAAAACCACCCCACATCTTCTTAAACAAAGAAAAAACAGGTATTATTGAAGTTTCATCTACAGTGGTTAGAAATATGTTAAAAGATAATGACAACAATGATTTAATTAATTTGAATTTGATTGATAAAAATGTTTTTTCTTATATAGATGATCGCAATTTATATAAATAAATAATTTTTTCGATTTTAAATTATGATATTCATCTTGAACCAGATAAACATCAATGATCAAAACAAAATTAACAGAATTAATTTGTAAAGAACTTCTTTTAAAAGAAGATGAATTAACAAAAGATGAATTAAAAATAATAGATATTTGTAGTGGAATAATTTCATCCCTAAATGATGATATTATTGAAATGAATAAAAGAATTTATGAATTAGAAATATCTGTAAAAAACAAATCTATCATCATCGATGATATGATAAATGATCTTTCCCAGAAAAAATAATATCCAACTTTTGTTGAATATTTTCATTGTGTTTTATTCTAAATAATAAAATATTGTTTTCTAAACAAAATTCATCTTTAATTTTATCATATTTTATTCTTTTTTCTAAACCATTTTCACCACCCCAATAATTAATTATTTTTTCATGTTGTTCACCATCAAATTCTATTATTATATTTTTTTCATAAATATAAAAATCAAAGAATAACGATTTTGTTACTTTACAGTTTTCGAATTTTTTTTGATATTCAAATTTTATATCGTTTTTAATCAAATAATTTAAAATTTTCTTCTCACCTTTTGATGTTCTACATTTTGGACAACCCTGACCTAATATATGATAGTTTGGTTTCTGTAAAAAAGAACCATGTTTTTTACAGATTATTTTTACATAACTTTTACTGTTAATATAATCAACTTCTGAATAATCATATAAAATTCCATGAATTTTAATAGATTTTTCAATAAAGATATTTAAATCATCTTTACTATTTTCTATAGCACAATCAGGACATCCCTGTTTTGCATTAATATGATAATTAAAAACAGTTATAAATTCACCATGTTTAGGACATATTATATTTATATGTTCATTCATATTTTTTGAACTTTTTATTAATGAATAATCATATTTGTTATTATGAACTTTATTTGATCTTAAAATTAAATTATCAAGTTTCTCACGTCTAATTTCTGATACTTTTTCTATACCACATTTCGTACATCCATGATTATATAAATGGTCATAAATTCTTTGAATAAAATAACCATGTTTTTTACAAAATATTTTAATTTTTCCATTACTTATGGAATCAAAATCGTATTCGTATTTATCTTTGTGAATACTTAAAAATCTTTCTAATAAAATATCATTTGTTAATTTTTTCATTGATGTATTTAAATTTTAAACTACCACTGTCATAAATACGATATATTTTTCTTTCTAACATAATTTCATGTTCCGTTTTATTTTCTTTAATCATTTTTTGTTTCCTAACACCATCAACTATGTAATGATAATTTGGTTTTGTTTTATCAACTAAAATAAATCCAAGTTGTTTTTCATATAAATCATCACACCAAGATCTATCGGAATAACCAGTAATTTCTTTTGGTTTATATGTTTCGACAAAATATTTAAATAATTTGTTTTCGGAACCAATAATATTTGTATTTAATTTATTACAAAATCTTAATATTTCATAAATATTTTTACGTCTTTTAAAAATCATAACCGATACTAACTCGTTGTTATAAAATAAACCAAGTTTAATTTTGGATTCAATAAATCCTTGTAAATGATTATTTTCTAAAAATTCTTTTATTAACGAGTTATCTAAAAAATTTTTTATTTCACATTTTTCAGATAAAATTTCATTAGAAGTTTTACCAAGTAAATTCAAAATTCTGGATTTAACTATTTCTTGTTTGTAAACCCAGTCATCTTCATAAATATGTATTAAGTGTATTCCTTGTTTTTCACATGATTCGGTTTTATTAAGATGATAGTCATTGGATTTACCCATTTCATTATGCCTAAATAAACCATTATATTCAAAAGCCAATTTTAAATCTGGCAAATAAACATCTAATTCATATGGTTTGATAATTTTTCTATCGTTTAAAATAATATTTCCAGTATAATTTTCTTTGATAATATTTTGAAGTTGAATTTCTTGTCCACTTATAGAATATGAATTTATTGGATTGCAAACTGTACATAAAATGGTTTTAAATTTCAATCTATCGTATAATAAAATAGATGATATTAAAAAATTATGATTATTATTGTTATCACACCTAAATTCATATTGTTGATTATCATAATCTATATTTACTATATTTAAATCTTTATATTTACAAAGTAAATTATTTATTTTAGTATTCTTGACTTTATTTTTAATTATATCTGATTTCAATGGATTATATACACCAAAATTTTCAAATAATTTCTTTAAAGATTTTTCTCTTATTTCTTCGTTTTGTAAAGGGGAATTATTATTGTATTTTAAATTATTTGTTTCTATTAATTTGTTGATAATATCTTTATTTTTTAATGGAACATCAACACCATATCTTTCTATATTTGTTTTTATCGTTTTTAATTTTACTTCATTGTTTAATAAAGAACATTCATTTCCATATTTTTCCAAATTAGTTTGTTTTAATTTATTTAAAATTAATTTATTTTTTAAATGATGATCGAAACCATATTTTTCTAATTCTGTTTTTCTTCTTTTATTTTTTATTTGTTCATTTTTTAATGGATGATCAAATCCAAATTTTTCTATATTTGTAATTTTTATTTTATCTTTAATTTTTTCATTTTGAAATGGATTTTCAACACCATATTTTTCCAAATTGGTTTGTTTTGTTTTCACCCATTTACAATCTTTACAAAAATATTTTTCGGAATTTTTATTTGTTATATTATAATATGTTCTAAATGACATTTTTTTATTTTTTCCACATACATCACATTTAACATCAATTAATTGTTTTGATCCTTTTGGTAATTTCAAAATGGATAGAGTAATAATATATCCAGATTTTATATTAGGATCATTCATTATTTTTCTATATAAACCAATATTTTTATTGGTTGTTTTTACTTTTACGTATTCATCAATAATCATAAATTTAATATATTTTTATTTTAAATAAGTTTTTAAAAAGCATAAAAAAAAGCCGAATAAAATTCGGCTTTTTTGTGTCGTATTTAACTATTAAATTAAATAACCATGAGTATCGGTAACTGATAAAGCCATAAATTGTTTTTCTGGAAAGAAACCAATATCACTTACTGCATATCTTGAACGAATTAACATTCTAGGTGCCCAAGTTGCTTCAGAAATTAAACTGATAGATTGTGCCATTAAATAAGGAATGAAAATAAGACCCGGTTGATCAATAGTATTTTTTCTTCCAATATAAACATAATTATCATCCCATCTCATATATGGGTCAACATATATTTGAATATTTCCTATATTGCCCATTGGGTATAATTGACCGTTTGTGTTCAATTTACCAACATTTGTTGGGTTAAGTGTATAACCAGCGATATCTTGTAATACGGAAGCGATGTTACCGTTTGTTACTAAATATTGAGCCGGTCCGATACGACCATCAGTAGCAATAAAGTTAGAAGCGTTATTAATCTTCGCAACTAATTTACGTTGTAATGTATGTGTAGTTTCACCCCCCGGTGCGTTAGCTGCAACAGCGTAAGTATCAACATCGAAGTCGAATTTACTTGTACCATCAGCATTTTTAGGTGCAGTGTGAGAAACTCTGTTTTTCAAAGCTAAACTTCTAATTTTAGCAACGATTTCTTTTGAAATAACTTGTGTTAATTCATTGATAAGAACACCTTCCAATTTTTGAACAATGTCCATTCCAGTTGCAGCTTTAATATCTTCGATTTGAGTACGTTTTAAAGTTGAACTGATTTCGATGTCACCAACTGTAACAACCTTAGTAAATACGTCAGGTCCAATTACACTTGGATAAGTTTTTTCATCTTGATAACGGTTCATCGGGCCACCACCTTGTGATTTGTAGTTGTCTTGTACACCAGTTGTCCAAGGAGTTTCAAAATCATTGAAACCACCAGAGAATCCCGGTAATTGATCTTCTAATAATGAAACCAATTGAATAGTTAAACCTGATAAGTAACCAGTAGCTGCTACTGTTGTAGGAACATGTGTAGCTACAACTGTATTAATATACCAGAAACCACCAGCCATTGTTGTGGCCATTGCGGTTGATTGATCAAATGTATTTTTAGTTTGTGACCATGCAGGTGCACCATCTTGTGGTACTAATGCACCAACTGAAAAACCAGCTTGACGATAACAACGGAAAATTGGATGACCGTCAATACGTGAGAATCCTAAAAATTCCAACCAATTTTGTTTTGAATTAGTTAAAGGACCAACTGCTAAAATAGCAGCTGTAGTTGCTTCTAACTTTACCCACATTCTTTGTGAAATTCCACCAATACGTTCTTTAATTCCAAGAACAGAAAGTTGTAATTGTAATGCAGTAACTAAAGCTGCATCTTGTGATGTAGTTGTAATTTTAAAAACTAATGGTCTTTGTTCAGCATCTTGATCTTCACGACTTCCATCACCATAAGCGTTATCGTATTTAAAATCTACGAATAACAACTCAATTCTTGGAGAAGCTGTTGGTTTTACAGCAACAAGGTCTAAACCAATTGTTTGAGCTGCAATTTTCATACTTACTGGAAGTAAGTTTTGTGCAACATCACCAGAACCAATTGCACCAGCACCGACTTGCCACACGGAAGCAGGAATTGTACCAACGGTTGGGGCAAGAATATTACCCATACCATTTTGGTTTAATGTTGTATATGCAACGTTTTCATTGATATGAAGCTGGTGCATTTCAGCATATTCGGACATCCATTCTCTTTTTTCATCGTCCTTTACTTTAAGGGCTTCTAAAATTGGATTCCATTTTTTTAAAGCTTTTGGCTTATCTACTATAAAGTGTGCCATAATTTATTTTTTGATTATTTTTTAGTATATATTTAATCGAAAATCCCAATTTTTTCCATTTTCACAGATATTATGGGAAAACTAAACATATATTTTAACAGATTAATATCTGTTAAGAATTTTTTTGAACGAGTCAAGTTGTTCATCCGATAGTTTGAAGTTGTCGTAATCATTTACGTTTTCGTTTAATACCTTCTTACTAGCGTTTTGTCTTGAAGTATATACTTCTAGATTTCTAGTGATCCAAAATGATTCTACTTTGTCCTCTGTCAAGTTTGTATAAAATTGTGCTTCGTTTAAAATACCTTCTTGAATTTTTGGATTTAAACCATCCCACATTGGTTTCAATTCACTTGGAATATTTTCAACCAACATTTCATTTAATGGTTTTGCAGTCTTTGTAATAGTTTTTTGAATTATTGAAAGAACTTCTCCCGCATTTGTGTATTTACCTTTGTTTTCGTTCATTGCAAAGTTCACTTGTTCCTTAACTTCTGGTGTTAAACTATAATAATTAGTTTTTTGTTTTTCGGTTAAGAATAATAGGAAGTGTGGATCTTCTACCTTAGACGCTTCACGTTTCTTAGCTTCTAAAATTAAATTCTTTACTTCATTATGTAATTTATTTTCATTTTCATATATTTTTCCTGTTCCCAAAATAGAAATTCTTGATTCTTCTATTTCTTCGGTTTCATCTGTTTCACCCATTTTAACAACAACAACCCCGTTTTCGGTGTTTACTGCTAAAACTTCACCAGTTTTGTCATCGTCAATCTTAACAACCATACCCGGAACAATACCAAGTTCTTCGGTTTCTTCTTGACCATCTTGTACTTCTTCAGTGTTTACGCCCTCAATATCTTCTGGGGTTTCTTCTCCTTGTCCTTGTGGGGTTTCTTCTCCTTGTGGGGTTTCTCCTTGTGGGATTTCACCTGTTGGTTGTCCTTCACCTGTTGGTTGTCCATCTTCTGGTTCACCTTCTGGTTTTTCTTTATCATCATAATATGCTTGAGGATCATCAGCTGTCATATCTCCCATTTCACCAATTGCTTCGTTTAATGGGTTTCCAATAGAATTGTTAAGTTTTTCAACAATTTTCTTTGTGTAATCAATTGTTCTATCCAAAACTTCTGCGTTATATTTTTGATAAGCCATAACGTCAGTTACATTTTCAGCAACATATTCACCATAATGAATAGAATGATCAACATTTTCACCAACATATTCGGAATATCTAATAGCATTATCTACATTTTCAGCGATATATTGGGTATAGTCAATAATTTTGTCTGCACTTTCACCAATATATTCAGCATAATCGATAGTATTATCAAGATTTTCTGCAACATATTCAGTATATGCGATATTCTTATCAAGATTTTCGGCAACATATTCAGTATAATCAACAATTTTATCATAATTTTCAGCGATATATTCACTGTATTTAATGGTATTATCAACATTTTCGGCAACATATTCGATAAAAGAAATTCCATTATCTAATTTTTCTGCTATATACTTTTGATAGGTAATAACTTGATCTGTTGATTCTGCGACATAACCCAAATAGTCCATAGTTTTTTCTAAACTTTCGGCCAAATAATCATTGTGTTTAATTAAATCTTTTGTTCTGTCTTTTGTTCTGTCAACTTTTTCTTCTAATTTTTCATTACTTTTCTTTAGTTGTTTGTTTTCTTCAACTAAAACTTTAATTGCGTCAGCAATGTGGTCAAGATATTCTGTTATCTTCTTCTGTCCATGCATCAAAGATTCGAATTCTTCATAAAGACGTGAAAGTTTATCTGGATCAAAATTCTTACTACTAAGAGTTTCATCGATAGATTTTTTTGTTTTCATTAACTCACCGTCTAAATACTCCTTAAACTCTTCCATTTTAAATTGAGTTGCTAATTCGTTTTTATCCATATGATATAATTCATTAATTTTTGACTCCTCGGACATATCAAATATCCTGAAGTTTAAGTTTTCATTGTAACCCAATGATTCATTCATGTTCTTTAATTCCATTCTAGCAGAACTAAAACCCGGATCAGCAACAGCATCATATGTGAAAAGTTTCTTAATACTTACTTCACTATTTGATTCAGTTACACCGGCTGCTCTACTTGATACGAAAATTGGTAGGTCATCATCTACGAGTGCTTTTGCTTCCTTTCCGTAAAAGGTATTAGTTAAACGAATTTCACCATCAACTCTATTGGTTTCTTTTACATACCATGCATTTTGAATTGTGTGTGATATTCTGGTTAAACTAGTATCAAATACATCGGGATGATCAAACTCCCCGTAAACTACTTTCAGTAAATTTTTTCTTTCTAATAACTCACTAAGATGGGGTAGAAATTTCTCAGCTGTATAAATTCTGTCGTTACGATTGCGAATTGAAAATTCGGTAAATACGCCGTGCATTATATATAGGACATTTCCCTTACGACTTACAACTTCATTAATTTTTTCTAAACCACCACCCAAAAATGAGTTATCAATAATCATTACATTTTTCATAGGTTGGATTTTCAATGTTATTTTTGTTTATATATTATCATTAAAAATCAATATTTTTCCATTAAAAAGAATTTTTACTGTTTTGGGTGTTTGATATTTTATATATAATAAAAAATAAAAAATAATAAATAAAAATGATATTAACGAAATCAATAACAGTAACCATTCACCCAAGTAATATGAAATATTATAAGAATTTGGGATATAAAGACATTGGTGTTGGTGATGAATTAAACATTAAAGTAGAAAACATCAAAAGTGGTTCACACTCTATTATTAAATGTAAGTGTGACACTTGTGGAAAGGAAAAAGATATTGGATATAGAGATTACTTAGGGTATAATAATAAATTTGGTGATTATTTATGTCGAAAATGTTCACAATTTAAATTAGAAGAAACCAATTTAAAAAAATATGGTAAAAAATATCCATCACAAAGAACCGAAGTTTTGGATAAAATGAAATCAACAGTGATTAAAAAATATGGTGTAGAGAATGTATCACAATCAGAAATTTTTCAAAATAAAAAGATTGAAACCAATAATGAAAAATTTGGATGTGATTGGGGTTTGTCGAATGAAAACATCAAAAAAAAATCAAGAGAAACATGTTTAGAAAAATATGGTTTTGAATATGTATCTCAAGTTGAATCGATAAAAAATAAAATAAAGGAAACGTGTTTAGAAAATTGGGGTGTTGAATATCCCTTACAATGTGATATTATTAAAAAAAAATCAAAAAAAACATGTTTAGAAAAATATGGTTGTGAATATACATCTCAAATAGAATCTGCAAAAGAAAAAAGAAAAAAGACTTTTTTAAGAAAATATGGTGTAGAACACGTTTTACTTAATGAAGAAATATATAAAAAAATGATAAGAACATCATTTAAAATAAAATATTATAAGAATACACCATTATATTATCAGGGATCGTATGAAAAAGATTTTTTAGATAAATATTTTGGTGAATTTACAATTATGAATGGTAAAACAATATTATATGAACAAAATGATAAAAAATTAAAATATTATTCCGATTTTTATTTACCGGATTATAATTTAATTGTTGAAATTAAATCGTCAATATGGTATGATAAGCACATTGAAAAAAATTTAATTAAAGAAAAAACTTGTAAAGAACAAGGATATCAATTTATTTTTATAATAAATAAAGATTATGATAATTTCAATAAATTAATTTTAAATTGATGCTTAAAAATAAAACAGTTCCTATAATTATTTGTAGACGAAATAAAAAAAGATATGATGATTTGGGATATAAATGTAATATTAGTGATACTATAAATGTTCAGATATTACATTTAAGTAAGGGGTGTAAAATTGATATAGATGTTATTTGTGATAAATGTAATAAAGAGGAAAAAATTAAATTTAATTCTTTATTTAAAAATAATTATTTAGAAAATTACATTTGTGTAATTTGTAAAAGAGAAGAAAATTTAATAAAAAAATATGGTGTTAAGAATGTATTTCAATTAGATAGTGTAAAGGAAAAATCAAAAGAAACAATTAAAAAGATATATAATGTAGAACACATCACTCAAAACAATGATATAAAAACTAAAATTAAAAATACCAATAAAAAAAATTGTGGAGATGAATATTTTTTAAGTAATAAGTCGGTTAGACAACAAATAAATAATACTGTTGAAAAAAAATATAATGTTAAAAATGTATCGATGATTGAGGATGTAAAAATAAAAAAAGAAAATACATGTTTTAAAAATAATGGAGTAAAAATAATATCACAACATAAAAATTTCAAAGAAATAATTAAAAAAAATAATATAATAAAATTAACAAATAAATACAATATTAACTTTTTAAACATCAAAGAAGATTCATTTATTTTTAGATGTGATAAATGTAATAAAGAATACGAAATAGGTAAAAAGGCATTTTATACTAGATTTGAATTAAATACGATAATGTGCACTATATGTAATCCAATAAATTCTTTTTCAAATAGTGGATATGAAATACAACTTCAAGATTTCATTAAAGAAAATTATTTGGGAAATATCATTTTAAATAATAGAAAAATAATTTATCCATATGAACTGGATATTTATTTACCAGATTTAAAACTAGCGTTTGAATTTAATGGATTATTTTGGCACAATGAAATTAGTAAAAATGATAATTATCATTTAAACAAAACAGAATTATGTGAACAACAAGGAATATATTTAATTCATATTTATGAAGACGAATGGATTTATAAAAAAGAAATAGTTAAATCAAAAATATTAAATTTACTTGATAAAACACCAAATAAAATTTATTCTAGAAAATGTAAAATCAAAGAAATTAAAAATAATGATTTGATTCGTTATTTTCTTGAAAAAAATCATTTACGAGGATTTGTTAATTCAAAAATTAAAATAGGCTTATTTCATGATGATGAATTAATTTCTTTGATGATATTTGGACAAAAAAATAACATTTATGAAATATTAAGATTTTGTAATAAATTAAATACAAATATTATTGGTTCTGAAAACAAATTATTTAAATATTTTGTCGAAAAATACAGTCCCGTTGAAATTATTGGTTATTCCGATAGATCGTGGAATGAAGATTTATATAAAAAACTTGGTTTTATTTTAGTTGATAAAACAAAACCAAATTATTATTATATTATCGGCAAAGAAAAGTTTGATATTAATAAAACAGAACATAAAATTATGTTAGAAAGAAAAATCTATCGAATTTATGATAGTGGAAACTTAAAATTCAAATATATTAAATAGTCGGGGTTCCACCACCAGCTTGACCACCACCTACTTGTGCACCACCTTGTGGTCCACCCAATCCACCTTGTGCACCACCACCTTGTGGCCCACCCACTTCACCTTGTGGTGTTGGAATTTCTCCACCACCACCTTCCGGTTCTGGTGGTGCCCCACCCCCACCCATCGGTGATCCACCACCCATTGGTCCACCACCCATTGGTCCACCACCCATTGGTCCACCACCCATTGGTCCGCCACCTTCTGGTGGTGCTATCCCAGCGTTTTGTAGGGCTTTCTTTCTTTCCATCATTTTATATTTTTCATTTTCTTCAATATCTTTATCGGAAAATTTCATAATATTTCTAGCAATCCATTCTACACTTAAATATGGTTTTTGTTCAGCATCCATCAAATTACTACTTAATGTAGCAGCTATTTGTGATCTTTTGTCCAAATTTGCTAAATATTTCCATTCCTCAAACAAAACATCAGAATTAAATAATAATCTTAAAGAGTTTGCGAAAACAATATCTTTTTTTAATTCCGGAAAATCTAAAACCATTTGAATTCTCAGTGGTTTTGTTATTAATTCTTTATAAATGGTACGAATCCTAGTAATAAAATTTTTAAATTTTATTTCATCTCTGGTCATTGAAGTTGTACTATCATATAATGTACCACCACCTGTTTCTTCTTCATGTCTTTGAAATGGAATTTTACTAGCCCTTTTAAAATTTTTATAAAACCATTGTAATGTAGTATCTTCGGCTAAATTATTTTGTTCTGGTCTTACTATATCAAAAGTTGGTGATTGACCAGCTGATGATGGAAACCAAAAATCTTTACTATGTGGAATGTTTGTACTTCCATTCATTGAAACAAGTCCCAAATGTTCATCCCATTGAACATCTTCGTGGTAATCGGACATCAATTCATAAATTTGTTGTTCTGCCTGTTGACGGGATAAACCATCAACTGGAATAATGAATTTTTTATAAAGTGATGCTTGATTAATATTGTATAACAATTTTGCTTGTTCAAGCATTTTTAATTGATTATACGGTCTAATAAGATTTTCAACATAACTAGTATCACCATATTCGTTATTATTTGAATACGAAATATAAACTATTTGTGAATCCAATAATATTCTACGAAGTTGTGGGTTGTCTGGGAATTGTATCCAAATCATTGTGTTTGACATTGGATCTGTCGCGACTATGAGTGTCATTGGATCCAATGGGGCCAAATCTATTATGTTTTTTTGTCTATCATCATAAATAATTTCAAATGCTATATAACCATCAATAATTAAATTTCTCAAATAATTCCAAGCTACAACACCATCAATAAAATTAAATTCATTCATTATTTTATTGAAATTTTCTTGATATTTTTGACGAATTGTTTGATCAAAAGTATCAGGTAAATCTTTTACATAACAAAATTTATTATTTTCATCATATATAATACATTCATCACATATTTGTGTAATAAAATCCTTAATTTCATCTTTTATGGAATATTGTCTTAAAATTTTACGTTTATCTAAATATGTTCTATCTAAGTACGCTATTGATTTTTTATCCAAAAAACGTGCTATTGTTTTTTTCGTAAATAAATCATACATATTTGTACCCTGTGGATGATAAGCGACATCAGTAGTTTCTTCGTGAACACCCAAAGCATAAGCGTTCTTAACTTTCATTTCGTTATAATCCAGACCACCAAATACATTTGATAACCCCCTTAAAACTCTGTTAAATATGGTAGGATTCACTTGTTGACCTTGACCAGAATAATCACCTCTATAACTTGCCACAATAATACTTTATTTTTATTTATATATTAATTAAACAAATCCAAAAAGTTTCAAACGATTTCGAAGTAATTTTCTAATTGTCTTAACTTCTTATACAATACTTTTTCATTACTTTCTAAATCAGTTAATAATTCATCTAATGATTTCAAAACAGATTTTATTTTATCCCTTTCTTTTTCAATTTCTGATTCTTTTAACGTTTCTATAATATTTTTTTTGTTTTTCAATTTACAATCAATAAACATAAATCTTTGTGCTATTGTAGTTGAAATAGAATATAGTTGCGGATTTCCATAAATAAAATTTTCAATTTTATCTGGATCATATGCTGTTAAACTATATTCATATCCACCATTGTTTTTTAATAAATTATAAACTTTTTCAGATGAAACTTCAAGGGGGTATTCATTTAATACATTTTCACCTCTAAAATGTAAATCTTTATTTTTTTCAATTAATTCGAAATTAGAATTGAATAATATATCAAAAAATAAAATTCGATATCTAAATGGTAAATAATCCAAATTAATCGCGAACATTATATTTTTTTTATTTTTATTAAGTCTTTGTACAACTTTATCTGATTCTTTTAATTCTAAAATAAAAACAGGACACCAAATTTTTAAAGATGGAACATTTTTATTAAAGCCTGTTATATATTTATCTTCAAAATATTTATCCTTAATATATTCATATTTCATCAAATAAAATTTACCTTTCATTAATTTATTTGATTTGGTAAACATAACTTCATGATTGTTCTTCTTTATTAAATCAAAAATAATATCAGTAGATTCATAAATACAACTTTTACGATCTTTATTGTATTCACCAAGTAGTGCATCACATTCATCTTTAAGTATCATTAAAATATTTTTATTTTATCATCAGTAAAATATTTTTCTGTTATAATAAAGAATTCAATACCTCTTTTTTCACAAAATGTTTTTGCAGCTTGCCATTTTATTATATTTTTATGAAATGTTTTTAAAGCATATTCATAATTTCTTAAAGATTTCATAGTTTTTGTTTGTGGTTCTTTTGGTGGTTCTAAATTTCTATATTCACTCCAAGGTTTTATTTCCAAAATGACATTATTTGTATTTCCGTTCGGCATTAAAATCTCACAATAAGCATCTGGATAATAACGATGTGTACTCCAACTACCATTTTCATTTATTTCATATGGTATGGTAACATTTTCGGCACTCCATTTTAATACTCTATTATTTAAATCCAAATAATAATATAATTTTTGTTCCCATGAAGAACGATAATAAACGCGATCTAAATCACCCAAATATTTATCCGGATTTTGACAAATGTAACGACCCTGTTTATAATGTTTATTATTTGGAACCTGTTTATTACCCATTTTTCAATTTTCTTTTATATATTAAAAAAACCATCACCATCATTACAAGAATCTAAACTAATCATAATAACAGCATCCTGATTTGATTTTTTATTTCGTAACTCGTTATATCCTTGTGCTATCCCCCTTTTAAATATTTCAGAAAAATATGGCATTGCGGTTTTATATTTTTTATTATTAAAATTATTCCAGTTTTGAAACATAAATAATAATCCAGTTTGAACACAATCATTTTTATCATCATCTGTTTTATAATGATCTGATTTTCTTTTAATAAAATTGTTTGCAATTTTAATCAACATGATTTCGGCTTTTTTCGTCAAAAACCCCTTTCCTTTGGATAAAACTATTTCATAATAGAATTCATCTTCATCCAAATAGAATGCTTTGGCCATAGTTTTAGTTCTTATTTTTTTATAATTTGATAAGTCCTATTTATGCTAAAATAATTAAAAGGCCTAAAACAATGAATTTCTAAATGTTATATATTAATTATTTTAAAAAGTTTACAAAAATGCAAAACTTATAAAGATACGGAAAAAAATTGATAAAAAAAATCCACCGATAAAAAATTATCGATGGATTTTTTTTATTAAGTCCTATTTAGCGAACCAATGATTTTTTAAATTGAGTTTTTTCATTTTTAGTTTCATTCAATTCTTTATATAAATCTTGTCTGTGGATCAATAAATTATTAAATAAAAGTTTTAAATCTTTATCAGATTCGAGTAATTCTTTTTCATATTTCAATTCATCGATTGCATTAGTAGCATCCTTAATTTTACTTTCGATAATTTTTTCTTTATCTTCTAATGTCTTAATTTTCTTTAATTCTTTTGATAATTTATTTTCAAAGAAATAAGTAACATCAAAATCCAAATCTTTACGAATATCATTTATAAGTTCTGTTACTGATTCATATTCAAAAAAGGCACTTCCAGTTCTAGTATCTTTACTGTATAAATACATTTTGTTTTGATAGTTAAATACATAACATTCCAAAGTTGGTTGTAAAAGATTGTGTAATTTTAAAGCTATATCTAATTCCAAAATTTTATTTAAATTTTCCTTAACTGTATTTGTGATTAAAAAATAATCTTTCTTTAAATAAGGAATAATTGGTGATGCAAAAATACTTTCGAGTGTTGTTTCGACATCTAATTTTTCTTCGTTAATATACAAATTCTTATCATTCTTTGTTGATAAACTTAAAACTATATTTTCATCAATTTTAATTGAGAATTTATCTTTATTTACTTCACCAAGGGTTAAAGCTTGTTCCATAATTCTTAATTCTCTTATTCTATTTTCGTCTTTTACGTAATCTTCCATTAAAACTTGTTTAATACCCTTATCATCAATTAAAAACCATCTATCTGATACAAAAGCAATATGTCCATTTTCTAATTTTTCAACCAATGTATAAATCTTATCAGCCTTACCCGGACTTATCATGTTTTGACGGTCCATTGGACTTTGTGTTAAATTCCAAATAAATTTTTTAATTTCTGAAACCCACTCATAAATTTTCAATTCATTTAAAATAGCACTCAATCTACTTTGATCATCTGGTAATTGTGTAATTTCAAGAATAACACTTAAAGGTTGACGATAAAGTTCACCCAAATTAATTTTTTCAACTCTTTTATAAAGGTCTTTTAATTCATACATTAAATTAAATGATTGAATTTCTTGATCAACAGTTTCCAATAAAGCCTTCACGTCTGTATCATATGTATAAGGTAATAATCTTTCATTTAAAGCCTTTTGAATTTCTTTTTCTGAAAAATTATCATAATTCAAAAGAAAACTTTCAACAATTGAAGAAATTTCAGCTTGTTCAAATACCAATTTCTGTTTGAAATTAAACAATTCCATTTTTAAATTTTTCATATTTCTATATTTATTTTTTACAATCTTTTACTTTTTGAAAAAATTGGATATAATTCAAAAGTATATATTAAGTAAAAAATGTGAATTTTTTCTAAAATAAGTTAAGGTTAATCTTTGATATCATATATAATACTACCAAATGTAGAATTATCTAAATCATCAACACCCCTTACATCGATTCCTTCATAACCCAACGCTTTCATAATTTTTGTAGATTTGGTATCATCATTCCTTGTTTTTGAATTATATGGATTTTGTCTTAAATTTTGAATAATTGTTTTTTCAATTATTTTTGAAATTTGTTCAGTATTTCTTCCTTTAGTATATTCAACATTTGAAATCATAACAGCTAATTTCATAGAAAGTTCTTTGACTACTTCCTTAAAATATTTCGATTTTTTAACCTTATCTAATTCTACTTTAGATTTATAATTTTCAAAAAATTTATCTATTTTATTTTTATCACATTTCCAATCCACACCATCAAAATTCTTATCCTTTTCAGTATAATTTATAAATTTTATTATTATTTCATCTATTTCTTTATCCATATAAAACCAAACACCCTTTTTATTTTTAGAAGAATTATAATATGCAAAATTTCGAATTAAATCATAAGCTTGTTTTTCATCAGAATGATTGAAAGTATCTAAAAATTTTCCTCTAATTTTATCTTTTGGACAATTTATAAATTCAAGTAAATCATTGGCTATTTTATTCCTCTTTTCAATCAATTTTTCAACTTTAACAGTGATACTATCATCATCATCACCTGAAAATTCATCATCCCACATCTTTTCCTTGGCTTGATTTTCAAATCCACGAAAACCAGTATGATTTATTTCTTTTAAAATATCGTGAAATTTTAATCCAAATTCAAAACTTCTAATTTTAAATAAAACATATTTATTGAAGTCAACTTTTGATATGGGTCTATCTGGTTCATCAGTTTCCATTCCATATCTAGCAGAAATAGGTTTTGCATAATTTTTTGCTTGTTTTTCTGAACCAAAAAAATAGAAACCAGTACCAAAATGTCCAGTCCCCCTACCACCCCTAAAATTAGATAATGTTTCCGCCTTTCTAATCAAATCACCAGCTCTATAACCATAACTTTGTTCTATATATGATTCGAATTTTTTAAAATATTTTATCATCAAAAATCCAATAATTTTAAATTTCCCTGTTTATCATACCCCATATTATAAGATCCAACATCAACACTTTTTCCATTTTCTTTTGTCACTACTTTTTTTAATGTTGAATTTATTTTTTTAAATAAATCAACATAAGTATTAAACAGGGTTAAATCTTCACCAGATGATTCCATTTTCTTAAAAATTTTAGTGTTTTATTTATATATAAAATAAATTTATAATTTTTTTTATCGATTTATTATCATATATTTGTAATTCATTTAAACCCAAAACTAAATTTTATGAAAAACGATGATTTAAAGAAACAATATGCTGCTGGTAATCCGGATATATGTGGTCGCCGTAAAATCCCATTTGTTAAATCGAATCAAATCAAATTTACACCAACACTAACTTCGATGCAATTGTTCATTCGTAACTTGGGTAAAGTTGTAAGTAAATGATAATTACTCCATATAATCAATTATATCTGAATAATTAATTTCTTGGACATAATCATAAGTATTTCGAAGTTCTTCTAATATATCGTCTATTACATATTCCTTATCATATCTTTCCATTTCTAAATCATAAGGAACATTACCATCGATAGATTCTGTAACCCAACCTATTTTTTTAGTAACTTTAATAACAAATTTTTCATTTTCATCTTCAATGAAAATATAATAATTATCATCTATCATATAGTAAAAATAGTTATTTTTTACTATATATAATGAAAAATTATTAGAATTTTAACACGGGTGGTATGTAGCTCAAGGTAACTACCACATCAAGTTCATTAACATGTTTTTTGATACTATAATCATTAAATTTATAATTACACCAACCGTTGTTTTTCAAATAACTAATTAAACTAGAAATATTATCTGGTTTGTTTGATAATTGAATTTTTAAACACTTTCCGTATTGATCATTTAGAATATCTATGATATTAGACTCAATGTTTTTGAACCTCAAAGAGGTTGTATTCATTAAAATTTTTTTAATTTTTTAATTTTTTAATTGGAAACAATAATAACTTATATATTATTTTTTAAATTTTGTTTTTATATATTGAGTGTTGTAAAAAATAATGGATTACCAATAATAGATTGATATCCCTCTCCATTTATTGCAACAGCTGAGTAATAATATAGTGTATTTTCGGATAATCCAGTAATAGTTAATGAAAAATCGTAAGGTGCTGATTGTGTTGTTCCTGTTATAAATGGAACATTGTTTAAATTTGGATTTGTAGAATATTTAAACCCTGATATTATAGTATATGGAAAATTCCAACTACCATTTGATACTAAATTTCCATACAATTTAACTGAATTTTTAGTTATATCAGTTACACCAACAGTTAAAACATATGGATATGGTGTTGTTAAAATATAATCACCATAAACAGTGCCCATATCATTTGTTGCCCACGTTCTTATATAACACATCTTATTAAAAATATCAGATATAATACAAGTATATTCTGATGTAACACCAGTATCAATTATAATTGAGTCATATATAGTTGGTGATTGTTTTGTGGTAGAATAACATACCCCCCTTGTTGTTTGTGTATCACCAGTACTCAAAACTTCACACACAACTAAACAAGATGAATCATCTAACATATATGTATACCCACTTGAAACTTTTGGTAGTTGTGATCCTGCTGGTGGTACTGGTGGTGATGGTAATGGTTGTGGTGTTACATTTATTTTCATATCTGGTGTAAAAACACCATCAAATTGACTTACTAAAAATCCATTATAAAAATATCCATTCATCCACATTCCACCCAAAAACATACCAGATTTAAATATCCCATTTAACCACAATCCATCATACCAAAATCCATTTTCCCATGTTGTGTTTCCATAAAAACCATCGTTTATATTTGTACCGAAAACACCACCATACCAATTCCCATAATTAAATTTCCCTTTTTCAAAATGACCACCCCACCAAGTTCCATTATTAAATGTACCATCTTTCCAGTGTGTTGTATTGTGATATTGACTAGCTATTGTTTTACCACTATCATCTAAATATAAACCAGACATAAATTCACCTCTTTCAAAAACACCATTTTCCCATATTGTTAAAATACCATCAGTTGTTGTTCCAGTATATGTTCCAAATCTTGTAGGTATAGTAGAATATTGTGCAAAAGTTCCATTTTTCCAATCACCACGAACAAAATCGCCCCCATAAAAATCACCAGACCACCATTCGTAATTATCAAAAAATCCGTTAAAAAATTTCCCATTTAACCAATACGAATTCAAAAAATTACCTTTATTGAAATTTCCAGTTTTCCATACAGAATTTTTGAATAATCCATTATACCAATTTCCTTGATACCAATATGGACAACTAACAGTTTCATCTAAAATTTGTTCTGATGTCATTCCAGATATATTTATATCATTGTCACTTGAATCTTTTAATTTACCAAAAATGCCATTATACCATTCACCGTTATACCATTTTCCACCCTCAAATTGTGAATACATTTTATCTTCTTCTATAATTACAAATCTTTTACTTAATATCATTGGTTTATCCAACAAATAAGAATACCAACGACCATTATTCCAAATACCATCGTGAAACACACCAGAATACCAAGTTCCATCTATCCATTCACCACATATCCAATCACCCATATACCAAACTAAACCATAATCATCTTGTCCCAAAACACAATTTCTTACACTAGCATTTAATACCCAATTATATTTAATTTTTAATGTTTCTATTGTGAGATCATCTGTCAACAATATATTATTAACATTAGCATCTGTATTTATTATTTGAACCTTAAAATCCACATTTTAAAATTATTTTTTAAGTATTATATATCAATGACCAACACTTTAAAATTAAGTTATTTATTCTATCCTGTAATGATAAATCGGTTACTACAGCATTTCCAGTACCACCAGTATCAATATTACCATATAATAATCCATTTGAATTTAATGTGGTAAAAAATTTATCAGTATTTAAAAGTTTATTTTTATTTAAATATAATTTGTTCAAATAAATTAAATTACTTATGTCTAAATCTGTTAATAAATTATCATTTAAAAATAACGATTGTAAATTTTTAATTTTTAAAATATTAGTCTCTGTAATATTATTACCATTTACATATAAATAATAAATTGATGATAAATTACCACTAAATGTAATTGTATACGATTGACCGGCCAAAAATTCATGATCACCAGAATATGGTTGTTCTTTTCCCAACGGGTCTGTTATATCCCACCCCCACAAATTAATAGTTTCTGATGTTCCGTCACCCCAATTAATATCCAAACTCGTTGAATATTCACTTATCAATATAAATGAAAATGTAAACGTTAATGATTCAGAAATAATAGAAAAAGCATCTATTTTAAACCAAAATGAATCATAAGAATAACCAGTTGAAGATGTTATCAATAAATTTTCATTTAATATGGGTATTGGAATTTTTGTATGTTTATCCACACCAATTTCTATTAATTCAATTGGTTTATATGTTAAATTTGGATCATATGTTAATGTAATTAATTCATTATTATTATTAAAACTTTCTGGATTGTATAGCTCAAGTACAAATTTATTTTTATCATCTTGTGTTAATATTGCCGTAATATATTTAGTTATATTTGAATCATTTTCAACAATTCTTGAATATGCATTACAAATCATTTTTCTAATATTATTTGGTCTTTCCCTATACCAATCATTTTCATAATTTTTATAAACAGAATAAAGAATATCAGATATTCCAGTTAATGAATAAATTGTATCTATATTTGTTATTGTTAAAGCGGAATTCGATTTATATGTTTCAATAACAAAATATTCATTTGGAACATAATCCACAATAAGTGTTTTATATAAATTATTTAAATTAACAAAAGTGTTTTTTCTAAAAAAATAAATATCACCCAGATTCGTTGGTATTATTTTAATATATGTTCCCTTGGGATAAATATTTAAATATTCTGAACTTTGAGCATCTGTTACCAAAACAGTAAAACCTGTTGTGAAATCTGTTAAACTAGAATCTATTACACTATTAAAAACATAAGACCCTTCAAAAACACTCGAATTTATAGTATTTAAATGCTCATATAATTTATATTTAATATAAGTGTTATTTGTAATAAATTTATATGATGGACTTGTATTAATTGTAGACCCACTATATTGAAATTGTAAATCATCATAATCAAAATAATGATTATATGGATAATATTTAGTTTGAATATATAAAGATGATGTTACATCAAAATATTTTGAATAATAAGATTCATTTAAAACATATTGTATGTCAGTATCACCCAAACAATATTGTAAATTTCTAATTGTATATGTTCCACCACTAATAAAAAAATCATTAATAATATTTAATGGTATTGAATTTAATAGAGAAATATAATTATTTGTACAGTCAACATATCTAACAAAAGTATAATATTGTAAATTTGTATTTCCACTAAATGTTATTTTTACATAATCATCTTTTTTGGCATTAATACAAAAATCATTAGATACTTTAATAGAAAATTCCTCAGTAAATCCACCAAGTGTTGAATATGTGAATCCAGTAATATTAATTGGTGTAATTGAACCTGAATATAAAAAATAATCTATATTATCAACAATTTTTATTATATATTCATAATCGTGATATTTAATAATTATAGAATATGGCTCACTATTGGTAATAAAAGTAAAACCTGTATACAAAGAATAATTTAATGGATTCATATGTCTCGCGACATCATAATCAGTAAAAATAAGTTTTGGAACCGGATCAGTTGCATTAAGATTATAATTAAAAAAATGTTTTATTATATATGTCTTTCCCAACATATATTCAGATTCATATCCAGATGTTGGAAAAACACCACCCACATCTTTTAAATGATATTCATTATGTTTATTATCACCCAATTTAATATATGCTTTATATCTAAATGTATTACCACTATCAGAAAGATAATTAGATCTAATCAAATAACCTTTTTGATCAACATTATATAAATCGTTTTCTGTTTTATTACTTTGATTAGTTAAAAGAACTTTGTGTTTTGTTTTTAAATAAGCGTTATCAATATTATAATATCTTTGTGTCAAATCTAAATTTGATGTACTACAAACATCAACAGTATCAATGTTAACCATAAAATTATTTATAATATCAAATTCGTTATACATATCATAAATACACCAAGTCTTTCCAACCATTGCATTTTTAGCATAAATATCATGTAATGTATTTACATATTGATAAGTAATACCAGATAAACATTTTTGATATTTAAAATAATTATCTGGTATATAAGTGATACCACTAGAGTAATCGTCCAATCTTTCGGTTCTTATCCAAGTGGAATTTATTAAATTCCAATCATATTTAAGATTCCAGTTATCTCTCATTAAAAATAATAGTTTTTTATTATATATTAAATTGACATCACCCCTTTTTTGTTTTAAACTTTTAAGTTTTTATAACATAAAAATAAAAAATGGGTTTTTATTTTAATATATAATTTTTGATTTTAAGGCTTTTTTTGGCATGTATGTAAAAATGAATAGTTTAAAAAATAAATCAAAAATATGTCCGAACAACAAGAAAAAATGACAATGATATTAAGAAATTTTATAGATGAAATTTCAAGGGATTTTAATCTCA
>Ga0247841_10001659_pt1 | contig 48247 bp, 34 predicted proteins | sample LaCruzMarch2015__2_FD_192410 | JGI IMG/M metagenome (GOLD analysis project Ga0247841, IMG submission 192410) | Freshwater microbial communities from meromictic Lake La Cruz, Castile-La Mancha, Spain - LaCruzMarch2015_18m | ecosystem: Environmental > Aquatic > Freshwater > Lake | place: Spain... | reverse complement strand
CCTGGTTCCGCACGGATGGATCATCTATTCGTGCTTCGTTGCCAGGATAATCTCACAGCCAACGCTCGGCGGGAATGTGGGTTCACAGGGTGCTTACATTTCTTTACCCAAGTGCCGATAATATCCGGGAAAGTGATATTGTCAGACTCGGCGCAGATTCTTATTTTAGGATAATATGATTCGCAATCACCATTGGTAATAATCAACTGAAGCTTGCGAAATACCATTGTTGTTAATTAGCGTCAATGATATAAGCATCTTTAGAGACCAGAGCGGAAGTTGTCCTAAACCCATGCGAGGACAGTCTATGAAAAGGTTGTTTCTTGATAAACTGCAACAGTGGAAAGACTCGCCTCACCGAAAACCGCTGATCTTGAGGGGAATGCGTCAGACTGGGAAGACCTGGTGCCTTCAAGAATTTGCCCGCGCGTCATTTTCAGGCGGCATTCGGCTCATTGATTTTGAACAGAGCAGGAAATGGCAGTCTGTCTTCGAATCCGATCTCGATTCAAAACGAATAATCACGGAACTGGAAATCCTCCTTGGGCAACCGATCCGTGCCGGACAAAACCTCCTTGTCTTCGATGAGGTTCAGCAGTGCCCGCGTGCGCTGGCATCATTGCGGTACTTCTATGAGCAAATGCCGGACCTTCACGTTGCCGCCGCCGGATCCCTGCTGGATTTTGCCTTGGAGAGCATTTCTTTTCCTGTCGGGCGCGTTCAATTTCTGGATCTGTTCCCCATGACATTTGTGGAGTTTCTCCTCGCGACTGGGCATGTTCCCATGGCAGACCTACTGACGGCGCCGGCCGGCATCGTTCCGGCCGCGATCCATGAAACTCTGCTGCAGGAATTGCGCCGCTACTGGATGGTGGGGGGAATGCCAAGGTGCGTTCAGACCTGGGTGGATACGCAAAGCCTTCTGGATGTGCGTGCGGAACAAGATAATCTGCTGTCGGCTTTCCGGCAGGATTTCTCCAAATATACTCCGAAGGTCGACAATCATTGCCTCGAAGAGATCTGGGAAAATGCGGCAAAAGCCGTTGGGATCCAGCTTGCGTATGCCAGGTTGGCTCCAGACTACTCCGGAACCACCAATAAAAAAGCTTTCCAGGTTCTTTCAATGGCACGTCTTCTCCGTCCAGTCAACGCCGCTTCAGCGGCCGGACTCCCCCTTGGTTGTGCAGTGACACCCCGTCTCAAAGCGATCATGGGCGACATCGGATTGATGCAGGCGGTTTGCAGCCGGACAGCCGCAGATGAATGGGCGCAGCCGGACTTGCTTGCCATCTACCGCGGAAGCATCGCTGAGCAATTTGTCGGGCAGGAACTTGCGGCTTCCTTTTCCGGACACGAGCCCCACTGGTGGAAGCGTGAAGCCAAAAACAGCACTGCCGAGGTGGACTATCTCGTTGAACTGCAAAACGGCATCCAACCCATAGAAGTGAAAAGCGGGCGGGCCGGCAGTTTGAAAAGTCTACATCAGCTTCTCAAGGATCATCCTGGTTGCCGGGATGGGGTTGTTCTTTCCTGTGCCCCCTTTGCCGTGCTGCCTGAACAGAGGCTGCGCTTCATCCCTCTCTATTTTGCAGGGTCCTTGAACTATTAGCATTCCAGTGCGGTATTCCGTGCATTCGCCGACGAGCCCTCAAATGCCACGGCGGGTCCTTCAATACGGTTCGCCGGCGCCGGCGGTCTTTCAGTCGCAGGACCGGAACAGCGTTAGATCGAAAGAGCAGGAGTTCGCAAAAGAGCAAAGATCAAGAATGTCCATCATTCTGCAAACTATATCCATGTTCGGAAAGAACCTTGATGGATAAAGTGAACTGTGTGTTGATTACAACCCTCTGATTGTCGCATCCTTCTGCTCGGCACTATTCTCGGCTGGGCTTCCTGGACGGCCTGCGCGCGGTCAGGCGCGGGGCGGCATCCGGACGATGCGGGGCGTGCCGCTCAGGGGTATCCAGGCCGCCGCGGGTGATGGAGGAGGACTGGACGGTCGCCTTTCTCAGGCTACTATTGAAAACTTCGAACAAGCATGGAGGAATCTGAAATGAGAGTTGTTACCATGGCGGCATTGATGATGACGTTGACCGCCTCACCCGGCTGGGTGAATCCGGTACTGGCGGCCCGGTCGCTCGCCCCGTACAACATCGTCTGGAATGAGCCCTCGAAGGACTCGCTCGATTCAATGCCTCTTTCCGGGCGGTTCGGCGCGGGCGCTAATGTGTGGGTGCAGGATGGTTCGATCTGGCTCTATCTCGCGCACAACGGCGCGTACGATGAGCAAGGCCGGTTATTGAAACTCGGTTGCATCCGCATCACACCGGTCGGGTTGAAACTCGGTGAGGCCGGTTTCCGGCAGGAGTTCGACCTGGCTACCGGCAGCATCCTCATCCAACAAGGCGGCTTCAAGGCGTCGCTTTGGTCTGCCGGGGAGACGCTGATATTTGAGTCCACCTCCGGCAACCCCGATGCGCTCGACGTCGCGTTCGGAACGTGGCGCGACCAGAAGCGTGACGGCATTCGCTGCGACATGATGGGGGCTCGCGGGAATTTCACGGCGGACAGCATCAGCGCCGACACGGAAGGCTTTACGTGGTTTCACCGGAATGCCGATTTCCCGCAGGATGTGACCGGCAAGGCGAAGGGTCAGGGGATACCGGCAGAGGCGGTGCATGACACCACGACGCGGCGAGTGTTCGGTGCCGCGGTGGCGGTTGCCAGCGGGATTTCCAAGCCGGTGGAGTCCGTTGTGCGTTGGCAGTTCTGGGACGGCAAGGCTTGGACAGGACGTACGCCGGCCGGCAAGACACACGTGATCGTCATGCGATTGGGCGCGAAGCTGGATGCTGATCCGCAGCAGTGGCGCACGGAGGCGAAAGCTATGCTGGCTCCGGCGGCGCTCAAGACCGCCAAAGCCGGTGAGTTGGAACGTTGGAGCGAGTTCTGGTCGCGCTCGCACATCTTCGTCAATCCCGCCGCCATGGCAAACGATGCCGGCTGGTTGATCGGGCGCAATTACCAACTCTTCCGGTACATGCTCGCCTGCAACCGCGACGGCGAACTGCCGTTGTTGTTCAACGGCGGCATTTTCACGACTGACAACAACGGCCGCATCAAGGGCAACAACAACGACGAATTGCCGACCTTCGAAGGGGAGCCGGTAACGCCCGACTTTCGACGCTGGATGGGATGTCATTTCATGTCGCAAAACCAGCGCTGGCTCGGTTGGCCGACGTTGGCCAACGGTGATGTGGATTTGCTTTGGCCGTCGCTGCGTTTTTACCGGGATCGTTCGGCCACCGCCGCCGCCCGTGCCAAAACCAATGGTGCGCAAGGCGTGGTGTACCCGGAGCCGCTCAACGTCTGGGGACTGTGCTGCGTTGCCCCGCAAGCCAACGGTCTCTGCGGCGCGGCACACCTGACCTATCACTTTTCGATGATGCTGGAGCACGCGTGGATGGCGTTGCAGGCGCGCGACGCGCTCGGCATCTCGTTGAAGGATGACCTGCCGTGGATCGAGGGCACGGTGAAATTCTTCGACACGTTCTACAAGACCGGCCCCGACGGCAGACTGGTCATTTATCCCAGCAACGGGTTGGAGTACGCCGGTGACGCTACCAATCCCATCGAGGCGGTGGCCGGGTTGACGCGCATTACGGCGAGTCTGCTCGCCTTGCCGGAGTTGCCTGCAACGTCGCGGGCGTGGTTGAGCGCGTTTCAGAAGAAGTTGCCGGAATTGCCGACGGGGCGACGCGAGGGACGGCTCTCGTTGCTCGCCGCGAAGTCGTTTACCCGCGAATACAACAAGTGGGAGCCGATTGAGATGTATGCCGCGTGGCCCTACCGGCTGGTCGGCATTGTGAAACCGGAAACGCTGCAACCGGCGCGCGACACATGGGAGACCATTCCAGCCGACCGCGCCCGGCTCTGCAAACAGGACTATTCGTGGATGGCCAACGTCGCCAACATGGCCGCACTCGCGTGGCCGGATAAGGCAAAGGAGCGCGCGATTTACAAGATGGCGAACAACACCGCGCCGCAAGCACGCTTCCCGGCCTTCTTCGGCCCCGGCCACGACTGGTTGCCGGACCACAACTGGGGCGGCAGCGGCATGACCGGTATCCAGGAAATGTTGCTTGCCCCCGAACCCGGACCTACCGGCAAACTCAACCTCTTCGCCGGCTGGCCACCGGAGTGGGACGTGGACTTCAAACTCCACGCGCCCGGGCAGACGGTGGTCGAATGCGTCTATCGTGCCGGCAAGGTGGAGAAGTTGAATGTGACGCCGTCGGGGCGCGCGAAGGACGTTGTCAACTGGCTCGGAAAAATCCCGGCATATCAGCCGCCCCCGACGCCGCCCGTTCCGTTGAGTCAGGGCAGGCCGGTCACTGTGTCCAGCCAGTTCGACCAACCCGGCTACGATGCGGCGCGGGCGGTGGATGGAGATTTGAAAACGCGGTGGGCATCCGATTTCGCCGCTCGTTCCGGCTGGGTTGAGGTTGATCTCGGCGAAGAAAAGAATATCGGTCGCGTGTGGCTCTCTGAAATCGAGTGGCCGGAAACCCGCGAGTTTGCCATCGAGATCAAACAAGGCGACGCGTGGAAGGAAATTGCGCGAGGCACAACGATCGGCGCGGACAAGGAAATCACGTTCGCCCCCCTGACAGCTCGATACGTTCGCCTGAACGTCTTCAAAGCAGAGCGTCCCATCAACATCAACGAATTCCAAATCTTCCCACCGGAGACGAAACCATGAATGCGCAACAGATCCTGCACCGCCTCTTCCTTGCCGGTATTCTTTGTCCATCATTGCTCACTGCGGACAGCACCTTTGCGCCGTCGCCGGGTTGGAGTTTGAACTCGCTGCCGGCTGTACCAGCGCCCGCGGCGACGGACAGCAAACAACCCGCCGACCCGAAGGATTTCCCGGAGGTGAAGATGGATTTCAAGATCGCGCCCGGGCCATTCGCGCCGACTTGGGATTCGATCAGGCAGAACTATCCGGGCGTGCCGGATTGGTTCCGGCAGGCCAAGTTCGGCGTGTTCGTGCATTGGGGACCCCAGGCGTCGGGCCGGAGCGGCGATTGGTATGCACGCAATCTTTACCGCCAGGGGCATCCAGCGTACCAGAATCACCTCAAGAATTTTGGCCACCCCTCCGAGTTCGGTTACAAGGATGTGCTCAACGCATGGAAGGCGCCGCAATGGGATCCCGCGGCCCTCACAAGAAGTTTCTACGATGCCGGAATGCGGTTCATGATGGTGGTCGGCGTCCACCACGACAACTATGACCTGTGGGATTCGGCGTACAACCCGTGGAACGCTGTGAACGTCGGTCCGAAGAAAGACATGATTGGCGGTTGGGCCAGGGAAGCGCGCCGGCGCGGCATGAAGTTCTGCATCACCTTCCACCATGAATACAGCTGGTGGTGGTGGGCGGATGCGTACAAGGCCGACACGCAAGGCCCGAAGGCGGGCGTTCCGTACGACGGCAACCTCACGCTCGCTGATGGCAAAGGCAAATGGTGGCAGGGTCTCGACCCGAGCCTGCTCTACAACATCAACCTCGGCGAATACTTCCAGGTCGCTGAGATCCCGTTCACGCGCAAAGGCATCTTTCAGGATCATCAAGCTTATGCCAAATGGTATGCCGAACGCTGGGCGCTACGGATCATGGATGCGGTGGACAAGTACGATCCCGACATGTTCTACACCGACGGTAATTCCGCCGAGCCGTTCAGCGGAGATCACAGCGGTTCCGGCTTCAAGTGCGACGCGGGCCGGCGCGTGATCGCGAACTTCTACAACCGCGCGTTGGCAAGGCACGGCAAAGTGGACACGCTCGCCCTGATCAAGTTTCAGGCCGGCAATCCCTCCGTCGGCATGACCTACGAGGTCAACATCCCAAAACAGATCATGACGAATCAGGCGTGGATCGGGGAGAATCCTATCGGCGACTGGTATTATGCGCCGGGTTACACCTATGAGGCGGTGAACCTGGTCCGCAGTTTGCTGGAATACATCTCACGCGGCGGCAACTATGCCTGCGCCGTGCCCATCACTCCCGAAGGTGGAATGGAGCCGCGATGCGTGACCATGCTTCAGCAGATGGGCGAGTGGATGCGGGTCAATTCCGAAGGCGTCTATGGCAGCTGGGCGTGGAACGTCTGGGGCGAAGGCAATGTCGTCATGCCGAACGGACGGCTCGGCCCGGAGCAAGTCCGGACTCCTTACACCGCCAAGGACATCCGGTTCACCACCAAAGACGGCAAGGTCTATGCATGGCTGATGGCATGGCCGGCGGACGGCCGGGTGATTGTGCGTTCGCTGGCGGAAGGGGCCGGCAAAGTTACCGGCGTCGCTTTGCTGGGGCATAGCGCGCAAGTGGATTGGCAACAGACTGGCGATGGCCTGGTCGTCAAGCTGCCCGCGGAGAAGCCGTGCGAATTCGCCAGCTGCCTGAAGATCGTCGGCGCCAACCTCAAAGCCGTCTCACGCGAGAGCCGCAAGTAATCCGCACATTAGACACGGCCGGACAAGGAGAACGACAGGATGAAGGTAAGTTCACGCATCATGAAATGCCTACCCGTCATGCTGGCACTGGCCGGCCAGGCGTGGGCTGCCACCACCGGCGACCTGGTGAAGACCGGTACAGGGACGCTTCTGCTCTCCGGCACCAATAGCTTCACGGGCGACGTCACGGTGAACGGCGGGATGCTGTGTGCGAATTTGGCGTCCACGGCCCAAAACGCCACGACAGGCGCGCTGGGCAACGGCCAGGCGGCGCGCATCATTACCATCAACAACGGCGCCACCGTGCTGCTCAGCAGCGCAAGTGTTTTCGGCGACCCCAAAAGCGTGCCGACGGTGAACTGGGTGATCAATGCCGGGGGAAAGCTGGCCCAGGCCGTTGCCGCAAACCGGCAGAACGTGCTGGGGAAAACGCTCACACTGAACGGCGGCAGCATCATCGTCGGTTCCGGCTCCAGCGCGCAGTATTGTGCGATGGCCCTGGCCGGCGGCTCCCCCGAAGTGAAGGTGGGTGGTAAACAGCCGTCCAGCATTGAGCAGGCCGTCGGGGCCAGCCATGCCGGGTTGGCGCTGGGCACGGCGAACGGGGTGGCGCGCTTCGAGGTGGAAAATGTCACCGGGGATGCCAGGGCGGACCTGACGATTGCGGTGCCGGTGCGGAATGCCGTCAGCCGGAACAGCAGCGATAAGGAGCCGGGGGTTTCGGGTTTTGCCAAGACGGGGGCCGGAACGCTCCGGCTGATCAAGGAACTTACGCTGAGCGGAGTCATCACTGTCTATGCGGGGACGCTTGACCTGTCCGGGGCCGTCCTCGGCAAGGGGACGCGCGCGAATGTGTACAGCACCGCCAAGCTCATTCCGCCGGTGGCCGGGGCGGTCTTCGCCGAGTTTTACGTCAACGATATCAAGCTCGCCCCCGGCACTTGGGGACCGCCGGGAAGTGTGGCGGCGGGGAAGGCGCGGCACGAGACACCCGTCCTCGGCGGCGTCATCACCGTGCAGGACACCGGCCCCTCCCGGCGTGAGACCTGGATGCGGCTGAAGTACGGTATTTTCAGTCATTACGTCTGGAATGGTTATGGGATGGGGCCCGGTTGGGCTAACGCGGACGGTTCCGCCCCTGCCACCATTGACGAGCTGGCCGATATTTTAGACGTCCAGAACTATGTCGCCCAACTGGAGAAGGCCGGGGTGCAGTATTGCGTCTTTACCGCCTGGCACTCCGGCACTTGCCCACTCTTCCCCAGCACCGCGATGGTCAAGTGGGCACCGGGGCGGAGGAGCTGTCCGAAGCGCGATCTGCTCGGCGACCTGGCGGACGCCTGCCGTGCCGGGGGAATCCGGTTCTTCTTCTATGTACATCCTTATCAGCCGGTGTGCAATCCTCACAACGACTGGATCAACGATCTGTTCGCCGAACTGGTCGAGCGCTACGGCGATCGGCTTGACGGCCTTTGGCTCGACGAGAACATGCAGGACGGCACCCAGGACCGGGTTGTTGACTATCCGCGCCTGCTGAAGACCATCCGGGAACGCAATCCCGACCTGGTACTAGTGCAGAACGGCGGCGCCAATTACGGCGTCGACGGCGTGCAGGAAGTGCAGTGGGAGGTCGAGGAAGGACGCGCCATCTCCACCTACCAGCTCATCTACAACACCGGCCGCAACCCCGAGTGCATGCTCATCACCACCGTCATGGAGGCGGCGGCCAACTTTCTCGGCGGTGGCGTCCAATGGACCCCCAACGCGGAGGGGGCGGGCAAGGGCACGCGCGGCGGCATTGACCATGCTATGGCCCCGATGATCGACGGCTTCGCCAACCTGCTCAAGCCGATCGCCGAGTCGGTGAAAAACACCAACCCGAGCAGTTCCTTCCTGACGCCGTACCAGGGGGCCGTGGCGCGCAAGTCCGGCCTGAAATGGGGCGTGGCGACCAAGGCGTACGATGACAGCCGGGAATACCTTCACGTTTTGGTTCCGCCCGCAGGCAACACGCTGACCCTGCCGCCACCGGCCGATGGCAAGGTTTTCACCAATGCGCGGCTCCTCGCCACCGGCCGCCCGGTCACGCTGGTCCAAAACAACCGCGGCATCTCCCTTACCTTGCCGAACGAGATCAAGTGGGTTACGCCCGACACGGTAATTGCCATGGACGTACTCTGTCCCGGCGGCGCGGGGCTGGTAAACGACACCAGCCGCGGCGTCCGTTACCGCGGCGTCTCCTGGGTTTACCAGGCGAACCGGAACCTTGGCGAGTTCCGCAACGACGCGCACTCCGCAACAGCCGACGGGGATTCGTTCACATTCACTTTCAACGGCACCGATGTGGAATGGATCAGTCGGCGCGGACCTGACCTTGGAATGGTCGACTTGGCCATTGACGGGGTTCCCCAGGGCACGGTCGACCTTTCGGCGGGGAGCGGTGCCTTCCGGTGCGTCTTTGCCAAGCCAGGCCTGCGGCGTGGAACCCACGCCCTTACCGGCACCAAGCACGGCGGCGCAGTGATGACGGTTGATGCCTTCAAGGTTACCGAACTGGTCAACGACAACGACCACGGCGTGAACTTCGCCAACACCCAGTGGTTTGGCGCCAGGGATGCTCAACTCGGTGGCCCTTGGGAACCGCGCGGCAGTACCTGGATCAATGGACAGTCGTTCAACTTCAACTTCCACGGAACGGATGTGGAACTCTTCGGCGGCTCCGCTTGGAATCATGCCGACCTGGAACTGACTCTCGACGGCAAACCGCATTCCATCGTCCGCGTCAGCGCGGGCAACCCCAATCGCAGTTTGGCGAAAATCACGGGACTCAAGAACTGCCCGCACAACCTGGCGGGGAACTACATCAACCGGTTTTGGGCCGGTTTCCAAGGCGCTCTGGACGGCTTCCAAGTCACGCGTCCCGATTACTGGAGCTACCAGGCCAAGCGTGGTTTCGACGAGTATCAGAACGACGCGCACTACGGTGACCTCCGCGGTGGCAACGGAGGCTACACCTTCAACGGTTCCGGCGTCGAGGTCATCGTCACCCGCGGCCCCGACTCGCGCACCGTTTACTACACCCTGGATGGCAACGGCAGCTCGATGTGGGTCCCGCTCAACCACTATGCGCCGGTGCGGATTACCGGGACCAGCGTCTTCCGCTATCCCAACCTGATGCCCGGCACCTACACTGTCGGCTTCCAGAACGGCGGCAACCACCAGGGGATCAACTTCTCCTCCGTGCGCCTGACCGTCGACGCCTTCCGCGTGTACAAGGCGGAATCTTCCTCGGCGACTCCGCTCTTCTGGGGAGCGAACGGCCAGGGAGGCGACGGCACATGGGACGTCGACACCACGGCCAATTGGCGTGACAACACCGGAACCGTGAAATGGGTCGACTTCGGCGCCAGCGACTACGCGGCCGCTTTTTCCGGGAAAGCCGGCAGGGTTACGCTGAGCGGGAGGGTCAACGTCAACTGGATGGCGTTCAATGCTGCCGGCTATACCCTGTGTGACGGGACGCTCACGCTCAACGGCATTGAACCGGCAATCACGGTTTACGGCACGGCCACCATCGAAAGCGTCATCGCCGGCACTGCTGGTCTGGTCAAGGCTGGAACGGGCGCGCTCCTGCTCAACGGCGCGAACAGCTACGGCGGCGGGACTATGGTCAATGCAGGTACCCTCGCCATCGGTGTGGCGGGCGCACTGGGATCCGGCAACCTCACGGTCGCCGACGGCGCGCGGTGCAAGCTGGGCAATGTCAACGGCGCAATTGCGGACTCCTCGCTGGTCGCCCTCAACGGCAGTGGCAATCTGGAGATCGCCGCTGGCGTGATCGAAAAAGTGGCCGGGCTCACCGTCAACGGCGTCGCACAGTCGCCCGGCAGCTACAGCGCCGCCACGCATCCGCGCCTTATCAGTGGTGCCGGGAACTTGGTCGTCACGGGGAAGCAACCATGAACATTCAAGCGGGTTATGGGCATTGGAAGTTTTATTATGCAGAGTCCGAACTGCGTCGAGGAGCAACGGCATGGGAGGCGGCTCAAGAATATGGAACGACGGCTCTCGTTGGAGTTCAAACTCCGGACACTCCAGCGGCTGTGCTGACGTGCGTGTGTTTTGTAGAAAGTAGCGCCTGATATGCTGGGATAGAGAAAGGGATAAGCGATGCTGAAGAAGTGCATAGTGCTGGCGGTGGCGATGCTGGTCGTCGGCGGCGGGACAGGCTTCGGACAAGGGCCGGGGGCCACGGCGAACAAGGCGTTCCACCCCGGCGAGATCTGGTCGGATAACAACGGCGTTCATATCAACGCCCATGGCGGCGGCATCCTTTTCCATGAGGGCACCTACTACTGGTTCGGCCAGTTCATGGTTGCGGGTGGCGCCGGAAATTTTGCACAGGTCGGCGTCAGCGTCTATTCCTCGACGAACCTTTACGACTGGAAAGATGAGGGGATCGCGTTCAGGGTTTCCGAGGATCCCAATGCCGAGATTCGCAAGGGTTGCGTGCTGGAACGGCCGAAGGTCCTTTACAACGCGAAGACCGGCAAGTTCGTGATGTGGTTCCATTACGAGGCGGACGGAAGTTACAACACCGCGCAATGCGCCGTCGCGGTGGCCGACAAGGTGACCGGCCCGTACAAATTTGTGGCCAGAATGTGGCCCAACGCGGGATTCTGGCCGACGAACGTGCCGGATGCGGAGAAGAAACCGCTTAGCGCCGAAGAGCAGGCCGCCTTTGCGCCGATGCGTTTCAACGGCGGCCCGGACACTATGCGGGCTGGCTATCTGATCCTGCGTGCCCAGCACGCCGGCGGTCAGATGGCGCGGGACATGAGCGCGTTCGTGGACGACGATGGCAAGGCCTATCTCATCTTTGCATCCGAGCACAACGGCACACTGCAACTTTCGCAACTCGACGAAACCTACACCAAGCACATTGGCAAGTACATCCGCATCGCGCCGCTGGGGCAAAACGAGTCGCCGACTATCTTCAAGCGTGACGGCCGCTACTACATGATCACCTCGCGCTGCAACGGCTGGGCTCCGTCGGATGCGCGGCTGTTCACCGCAAAATCCATCTGGGGACCATGGGAGTTGCTCGGCAATCCCTGCGTCGGCCCGGAGGATCGCACGCGCGTCACCTTCGAGACCCAGAGCACCCACATCCTGCCGGTCGAGGGGAAAAAGGATGCCCTGATTTTCATGGCGGACCGCTGGCGTCCCGACAATGCCATTGACGGGGGCCACGTCTGGCTTCCCATCGAGTTCGACAAGACCGGAAAGCCTTTCCTGCAATGGAGAGAAAAATGGGATCTGGGAGTCTTCGATGCCCATCCGGGTAGTGCGGCCGTAGAAGTCGCCGGCAACGGCCGGATGAAGATGGTCGGACCGGGCATCGATGAGCTTGTGTCCGGCTTTTCCGCTACCGTGGAGATTGGCGGAGTCCGCAAGGTGCTGCGTTCGGCGGACGGGGTGCCGGCCAAGGCGGTGACGACGGCGACGGAGCCGACGCCGTATGGCAAGGCGTCCGTCGTGGTTTCGACCGTGGAATTCCCGGCCGAGAAACTCGCGCTGGAACTGCGCGTGGGACAGGTCGAGGGTGTGCCGGGCGTGCTCGTGCAGCCGGTGCTGCGCAACCACGGCACTCAGCCGGTCCTTTTGGTTTCCCTTACCGCCGTGGATATGCCGCAGCTGCCGCCGGTGCTGCAACTGCCATCCGAAGCGGGCAAGGTCTATCTGACGGCACAAGCGGCAACTGCCATACGCGAGGGTTACGGACAATGCCAATCCGGCCGCTCCATCGGCGGAAACCAGCTTTCCATCGGCGGCAAAACGTTTGCCCGCGGACTTGGCACGCACGCCCGCAGCGAAATCGAGATTCCGTTGGGCGAGGCGTTCACGCGGTTCCATGCGTTCGTCGGTGCGGACGACGAAATCGCCGGCGGCTCCGTCGGTTTCGAAGTGGTGGTGGACGGGCGGAAACGTTTCGCGTCCGGCGTCATGCGAAAAGGCGATGCGGCGAAGGCGGTCGATGTCGATCTTTCGGGCGCGCACAGTCTGCTGCTGGTTGCCAACGACGGCGGCGACGGGATCACCTGCGACCATGCCGACTGGGCTGACGCTTGCTTGACGGTCGATCCCGCCGCAAAAACGTCCACCGTAACGCAATACAAGCTCGCTCTCCCTGGTTATGCCAGCGAGTGGATGGTGACGGGTTATGACCAGAGTTCAAACGGCGGCCCCGCCAACTACATAGGCATGCTTGCCGAACTGGGAAGCGGGCTCGCCGTGCGCGAGTATGGTTCGATTTACCGCCAGGACGGTACAGGGGTCTTCTTCGGGCCGATTGGCGAGCCGCTGGCTTATCTGGAAAACAGGGTTTCTTCGTCGAAGGATGGCGCGGTATTGACAATCACCTCCGAGATGAGCGGCGTTACCGTTGATCCCGGCGAATCGCGTCCCGGCCAGCAGGCCGTGCTGCTGATGGAGCCGCCGCGTCAGGCGCTGGCGCGCTGGTCGGAATGGGTCGCCAAGACCCACGGCGCGCGGACCGACAAGGGCGCGCTTGCCGGATGGTGCAGTTGGTATCACCTGACCAGCAACATAAAGGGCAGCGACGTGCTCGGCATCGTGGACGCGGTGAAGAAAGAACCGGCCCGCCTGCGGCCGCAGGTCATCCAGATCGATGACGGGTATCAGGACATCGACGGCAAGTGGGACGCGAACGCCAAGTTTTCCGAAGGTATGCCGTACTATGCCAAGCGCATTGCGGAAACCGGCGCGCGCCCCGGTCTCTGGATGGCGATGACGATGATTGGGGTCAAGCATCCGTGGCTGGATGATCCGGCGAACCGCGCGGCGATCTGGAACAACGCGTTCAGAAAGGAATCGGGTTTTCGTCCCGACGAAACCGGCTGGCTCGACCCGACGCACCCGCGCGCCAAAGCCTACATCGTCGACCGCATCCGGCACGCGGTGGACAGCGGCTTCACCTATCTCAAGCTCGACTTCAACAACATCGGCAACGGCGGCTGGTGCGAGAAGAAGAAGACCTCGTTCCAGATCCTGCGCGAACACTACCAGCGGATGCGCGCGGCCGCTGGAGAGAGCACCTACATCCTGGCCTGCATGACCGAGCCCAACCGGGCCGTGCTCGGTTTGGTGGACGCCCACCGCATCAGCCACGACGCCCACCGCGGCGGTGTGCGCTCGGCCATCAACGACGTGCTGCGCTCCTACCAGCTCAACGGCCGCTGGCTGGCGGTGGACAACGACATCTATTACATCGCGCCCGATGTGAATGAAGTCGGCGGCGTCCAGGGCGGCTGGAACCTGCACCGGACCTGGCTGAGCATGATGGGACTCTCCGGCGGCGCCGCTCTGACTTCCGATCCCTGGCACTGGGATGTGCTGAAGCCGCACCTGCGCACCGTGGAGCTCATGCAGCCACCCGCCAAGATGCGCTCCGAGGTGCTCGATCTTGGCACGGCCAGGGAATGGCCGCGGCTGGCCGCGCTGGTCAAGCGTCCATGGGGCGACAGCGCCGTCGCGCTGCTGTGGAATCCGGACGATCGCCAGCCGCGCAGCGTCACGCTCGACCTCGCCCAGGCCGGGCTCGACCCCAAGCGCACCTGCGCCGTCTGGTCGTTTTGGGACAACCGCTACCTCGGCACCGTACAGGGCTCCTGGAGCACGCCGCAACTGGAAGGCTGGGCCTGCCAGCAGCTTCGTTTCACGCCGGTGGACGGTGATGCGGCCGGAAAGCCGGTCGTGATCGGTTCGAACCTGCACATCGCCGCCGGCGTCGCGGAGATCAAGCAGGTTGCGGCCTCCGCAACGGGGATCACGATTGACCTGACCGATGCCGGTGCGCGTGACGGCGACCTGTTCGTGTACAGCGCCAAACCGCTCGCCCTGGCCGGTGCCGTTGGCTGCACCGTCAAGGGCGTCGAACCAGCCGGTGAGAAGGTTTGGGTCATCCATCTCGCCGCCCGCCAGCCCGGCAAGCCGCAGCAGGTGAAGCTGGATGCAAGGGTTTTGAAAACCAGGTAACCTGCTGTCGCTCAACCTTTAGGATGTCGTCAGCGGCTTGATGGCCGTAAGCGTGATGACCCCGCAAACTGCGGTCGAATTCGGAGGAAAGAAGAGGGAAAGCCCGGAAGGAGAGAAGCGACTAACTATGATTACCCGTCGTAAAACAGTGTCCGCCACTTTGATTGTTGCCGCCCTGATCTTGTCATCAGCCAGCTTGTTGTCCCTCGAAGCCGGGACTGGCAACATCACCATCATCGACCCGCCGGAGCATGGTTTCTTCACCAGGCGCCTCGACTACGAAGGGATTGCCATCAAGGCCCCTTCCAATGTTGTGGATCAGGCGCTGTTCAGTGCGCGCGAGCGCCTGTCAATGATGCTCTGCAACCTGCCGGAGGTTCGGGCCAGATTGTGCGCGGCGGGTGTGGAACTACACATCATCGGGCGGAACCAGGTCACGACCGATCTTCCGGAGTGGCGCCATGACAAGGGGAAGCCTATTGCCGAATACCATGGTTTGACCCGTGACCAGCGAACACGTGGCATGGGAGGACTGTTGGTGTCTTGCGGCGAGGAAAACCTGCTCAAGTTGAATGAAGACCGCTATCGGGGGCGTGATATCTGTGTGCATGAATTTGCCCACGCGATTCTTGACTACGGTGTTTCATCCGGGGTGAAGCTGAAAGTGCGCGCGCAACGTGTCCGATCGCTTTCAAAGGGACTCTGGGTTCAATCCTACGCCGGATCTAATGATGAGGAGTATTTCGCCGAACTTACGATGTGGTATTTCGGTACACACGGAGACCTGGGAATGGAGGGGCGTAAACCCGACGACGGTCCTGCCGGGTTGAAACGCTATGATCCCGAAGCCTTTGCCCTGCTGGATGATTTCTATAGTGCGCGAATGAAGCCGATCATGCCGGCTGTACCGGCGGGTGTGGTGAGTGCCCTCGTTGAAACCAACAATCTGGCCCCGCTGGCGACGCCGTCAACATCGTTCGTGTCGGGACACGAGAAGCTGGAAGCCATTAACGACGGCTTCGAGCCTGAAGCCGTCAATGATCACAGCCACGGTTGTTACGGCAACTGGCCGAAGGCCGGCACGCAATGGGTGCAATACGAATGGAGTCGGCCGGTCAGCACGGCGAAGAGTGAGGTGTATTGGTGGGATGACTCGCAAGGTGTCCGCCTGCCGAAGGCCTGCCGGCTGCTGGCTTGGGACGGCAAGGCGTTCATGCCGGTGGTTGATGTCGGGGTGGCCGCGGGGCGTTACAACACGGCGACGTTCAAGGAAGTGCTGACGACAAAGCTGCGGCTGGAGTTCGACGGTCGCGAGAAATTCTCAACCGGCATTATCGAGTGGAAAGTGTACGACACCGGTAAGACCGCGAAGTTTCCGCCGCGCGTCTCGGCTGGAACGGATTGCGCAGTGTTGCTGGCCGGGCAGGCGCACCTCAGGGGCACTACCACCGGCGGTCAGGTTGCGTGGAGCATGGAATCGGGGCCCGGGCGGGTGACGTTTGCTGATGTGCGCGCTGCCGCGACGACCGCCCGGTTCTCCAGGACCGGCACCTATGTGCTGCGATTTACGGCGACGGATGACAAGCTCAGTGCGAGCGCCACGGTGCGCGTAACTGTCGAGCCGCTGCCGCCCGGCGAGCCTTTGCAGTACGTGGAGCCGACGAGCTTTACGCTGACCAGTCCATTCTGGCGCGAACGCATCAAGGCCGAGATCGTGAACTGGATTCCGCATTGCGCGACCAAACTCAGCGACCCGAAGTTGCCGGAAGGCGGGATGGAAAATTTTGTTCAAGCCGGCAACAAGCTCGCCGGCAAGCCGTACAAGAAGAACCTCGGAGCGCCATGGTCGAATGCCTACGTGTATAACACGCTTGAGTCGATGTGCCTCGCGTTGATGGTGGATGCGCAGGGCGACGCGGAGATCCTGGCGGCGCAGGCCGGGATGCGGCAGACGTTGGAGGATTGGATTCCGAAGATCCTGGCGGCGCAGGAGCCGGATGGTTACATCCACACCTGCTATACACTCGGCGGGCAGAAGCATTGGGCCCACAAGCACGACCACGAAGGTTACAACGCCGGGTATTTAATCGAGGCGGCGTTGGCGCATTACCTGATGACCGGCGGGAAAGACACCAGGCTCTACGATGCGGCGCGGAAGCTGGCGGATTGTTGGGACAACAATCTCGGCCCGGCGCCAAAACAGGCGTGGTACGACGGCCACGAGGAGATGGAACAGGCGCTCATCCGGCTCGCGTGGTTTGTCAACCGGCACGAGGGGGCGGGCAAGGGCGGAAAATACGCGCGGCTGGCGAAGTTTCTCTGCGACAGCCGTCGCAATGGTGAGGAGTACGACCAGAGTCACCTGCCGGTTGTGGAGCAGACGGAAGCGGTCGGTCACGCGGTGCGGGCGGCGTACCTGTATTCCGGCATGGCGGGCGTGGCAATGGAAACCGGCGATGCCGGTTACCAAAGCGCCGTAAAGTCGATATGGAACAATCTTGTCAACCGCAAGTACTACGTTACCGGCGGTGTCGGTAGTGGCGAGACCCCGGAGGGGTTTGGAAAGGATTACTCGCTTGGTCACAAGGCGTATTGCGAGTCGTGTTCGAGCTGCGGGATGCTGATGTTCCAGCACAAACTCCAGATGACATACCACGATGCCCGATATGCCGACCTGATGGAGGAGACGCTCTACAACGCGATTCTCGGCAGCGTGGACTTGCCCGGCAGGAATTTCACCTACACCAATCCCCTCGATTCCAGCGGAGCCCGGTATCCATGGCATGGGTGCCCGTGTTGCGTCGGCAACATCCCGCGCACATTGCTGATGCTTCCGACGTGGACCTATTCGACCGGCGCCGACAGCATCCACGTGAATCTCTTCATCGGCAGCAGGGTCACGCTTGGCGACGTCGAACTCGTGCAGACGACCGACTACCCATGGAGCGGCAACGTGGCCATCACAGTCAATCCAGTCAGAGCCAGGCGTTTGGCGTTGAAACTGCGTGTGCCGGACTACAGCGTGAGCGAGCTGTACACCGGCAAGCCAGCCAGCGGCGGCATCACGTCGCTCAAGGTGAACGGCAAACTGGTCAAGCCGGTGATCGAGAAAGGTTACGCGGTCGTCGAGCGGACATGGAAGGGCGGCGACAAAGTCGAACTCATCATTCCGCTGGTGGTGCAACGCGTGAAGGCCGTGGATCAGATCGTCGCGACGCACGGCCGGGTTGCGTTGCGTTATGGGCCGCTCGTGTACAACATCGAAAGCGTGGACCAGAACGTGGAAAGTGTGCTCAAGCCTGATGCGCCGCTGACGACCGAGTGGAAACCCGAGCTGCTCGGTGGCGTGCTGGTTATCAAAGGCGCGTTCGCTGATGGTAACCCAATGTTGGCAATTCCCAACTATGCCCGTCTCAATCGCGGCGGCCGTTCTATCGTCTGGATCAGCGAACAATAGTGATCAAGCCATTGATCGCGGATTCGTGAGATACCAGTCTGGCACCAATTACCCATCGGGCAGGCATCCCGGCGTGTACATTGTCTCTTGGGAGCTAGAGTAAAGGGGATGGCGAGTTTCTCCCGCGTGTTGCCCGTCAAGACGCTGGTTTGGATCGCCGCTTGGCCGAAGCAAGAGTGCGCAAAACATGAGATCATATGCGCAAAGTAAGGTTGCGGTCTGTGGGCAGTACAGCATAATATATGAAGGCTGAATAAGGTGGATAGTTTTCTCGGCCGATGGCGAAATGAAGAAGGGGCAGCGAGGAGGAGTAAAGCATGAGCACGCAGAATAGCAGAACAATCGTTGCGAAGTCATCCCGTTGCGGACGGGTGATAGCGGGCTGGTGTCTGATGATGGCTGTGCTGCTCGCCGGTACCGCCCAGGCGAATACCACCTACACCTGGGACAATACCTACAATGCCGAGTGGTTCAGCAGTTCCGGTGGTCACTGGAGCCCGGCGTGGGTCAACAGCTCCTCCAGCGACGCCGTTGTCAACGATGGTCATGTTTATGCCAGCTCGGCCGGGGTCACTGCCAACTCCCTGACTGTCGGCGATGGCACCGGTGCTGCCGGTAGTGCTGAGGCAAAGAACTCAACGGACAACGCTTTCAGGAGTATTACCACCATCACAATCAATTCGGACGGTATACTCACTGGCGGCGGAAACGCTACTACCCATTTAGGCCTCATCACTCTCAACGGCGGCCAAATCGGCGGTGGCGACAATGGTGGTAGTGCGGCCACCTATGGCGTCTTCAATTTTGACAATACCCTTCATGTGACCGCCGACTCTACGATCAGCACGGGCGGCGGTGGTGTAGCCCTGAGTCAGACCGGTGGTACGCAGTTCAACGTGGACAGCGGAAAGACATTGTTCGTGACAGGAATCATCGTTCACAAAGCCTCGGCCTCCGACTACGGCTTGATCAAAACCGGTAGCGGCACGATGACGCTCTCCGGCGCGAACACCTACACCGGCGGGACGGTGGTTACCAACGGCACGCTGGTGCTGCAAAACTCCTATGCCAGCACCAGCTTTGCGGTAGCCACCAACGCGGTTCTGGAAATCAATGTGACCGGCGGGCAGCGTGATTCTGCAGCTACCACGTTCAGCGGGGCTGGCTCCTTGATCAAGACCGGTGGGGGAGAAGTGATCTGGGGGAGTGCCGCTGCAACTTTCGCACTCGGCGCAGGTTCGCTTATTGATGTGCAGGCGGGCGGGTTCACCGGTGGTGCATGGGCAAATGAGAATTGGGAGAATAATCATTCCGACCTCAATATTGGAAACGGTGCGGTATTCTCGACGGTTGAGGCAAATGTCCGTGTCAACAAGATCACAGGCTCAGGAACGTTAGGAACCGGCTACAGTGGTGACGGGTATGCGAATCTGACTATCGGGATAGATGGCGGCAGCAGCACATTCAGTGGTGTAATTCAGAATACGGGCAACAATCCGGCTTTTGTCGGCAATCTTGTCAAGGCCGGCGCCGGCACGATCGCGCTCACCGGAAACAACACGTATAGCGGAAGCACTGCGGTGATTGGTGGAACGTTGAACTTCTCCGGCAATAACACCATCGGGGCGGTGACTGCCAACGGAGGTAACGTCCTCTTCTCGGGCGGCAACTCCACGATCAGCGGCAATCTCAGTCAGACCATGGATGGGGGGATGGCGATCATGATCACCAACAGCGTGGTCACCATGAACCAGCTCTACAGCTCGGCCAATGACATGGGCTCGGCGGGGATGGTGTTTACGATCGGCAGCGGCGCAGAAGTTCACCCCACAGGCGGAACCTACAGTCGGACGTGGCGTGGCTCCGGCGGCATGCTTCTCAATGGCGGCGTCCTTTACACCCCGTGGCTCGCCGCCAACAGTACTACGCATGGGAATATCGTTAGTGGATATGGCTACATCCACTTCAATGGCACCGCCATCGTCGCCACGCAGAATGAGAGCAACTTCATTCAGCTTGCAGGCGGAGCGAACTACGGCAATCAGAACTTCGCCCGGCTCAATGCCAACACCACATTCGACACGGCGGGATACGACATTGGCATCGGTGTTGTCCTTGACGGCGCGGGTGGGCTTGTCAAGGCCGGCGCCGGCACGCTGAAGCTCTCCGGCGCGTGTAGCTACTCAGGTGCGACGATGGTCACTGGTGGCACTTTGGACCTGAGTACGGGGCGGATCTACTCCGGCGCCGGCTGGGCAAATCGTTCGATCACCGTCACCAATGGCGGCATTGTCAGGGTTGGCAGTTGGTCGGATGCCGACGCCGGGAGCGAAGGCGGTTTCGGCGAAATCAATTTCAGGGCTGAGAACGTTGTACTCGACAATGGCTGCATCGAATACACGGGCGGTGCATCGGCAGGAAATTCAGATCGATCGTTCACGATTGCTGCCGGCGGCGCAACGCTGACGGCCAGCGGGTCCGATACCTGGCAGATCACGGATGAGAAACGCGGTTATGGCCTGGCCAGCGATGGCGGAACCCTGACGCTTTCCGGCGAAGCCAACGGCTTGATCAGCAAGGTCATTCCAGGCACTGGTGGCGTTGTCAAGGAGGGCGCAGGTACCTGGACGCTGACGGGGACCAACAGCTATACCGGGGCCACCACCGTGAGCAGAGGCACCCTTCTTGGAAGCGGAGTTCTGGCCAGTTCGGTCACAGTCAGCAACACGGCGGTGTTAGGGGCCATCGGCGACTTCACGGTATCAAATGCGACGCTGGAGGCCGGTGCTGTCCTCCTGCTGGAAGACTCGGAGCGTGACAGGCTGAACGTCGCAGGCAATCTCGTTACTGCGTCAACCGGCGGCACGAATTTCGTCCGTGTCGTCTTCTTCAATCCGGGGGTCTATCCGATAATCCGGTACGGACCGGCAGGTATCGGGGGCGGCGGATTTGATGCATTTGTTCTCTCGTTGCTGAATGGAGCTGTTGGTGTGTTGTCCAATAACGTTGACGACAGAACCGTGTATCTGGTTGTCGATCATGGCGCCGAGCCGATAACGTGGACTGCTGGGGCAGATAATAAATGGGACATCAATACGACTGCCAACTGGGCCACTGGAGCCGTTGCCACCGTCTATCAGGATGGGGATATGGTGCTGTTTGACGATACGTCAGCGAATCAGGTGGTCAACATTAAGACGGTGGTTTCGCCGGTAAGCATGACATTCAGCAACCTCACGCGAAACTACAGCTTCTCGGGCAGTGCGATTTCAGGTGGAACCGGATTCATGAAATATGGAGGAGGGATACTGACGTTTAACAATACTAACGCGTTCACCGGCCCCATCGTTATTAATGAAGGCGAAGTGAGGATGGGTGCAGCCGGGGCGCTGGGAAACAATTCGGGTATCACCATCAATGGCGGTGTTCTTGAAGTGGTTGAAACCCTTGGCGGTAGTAGTGGCGACTATAACTGGTATTTGGGAGTGGACTCCACGGAGATTAAGACCGGCGGCAGTCTCACCATCAACAGCCACTCGCATATTCATAACCTCACCCTGTCTGGCGGTGAACTTGCCAGCAGCGGCGTAGACCCATACCACGACTACGGAAGCTGGGCGCTCGATGATTCCACTACCGTGAATGGCGGTGTGACATCGACCATCAGCGCGCAGCAAGTGAGTGCCAACGACGGCGGCTTTTCGGTGGACTCAGGTTCCGCACTGGATATCACGGGAACCATTGCTGCCGGCAGGATTGTAAAATCCGGTGCCGGCACGATGGCGCTCTCCGGCGCGAACACCTACAGCGGCGAGACGACCGTTACCAACGGGATTCTGCTTGTAAACAACACCGCCGGGTCCGGCACCGGCACCGGCATGGTGATAGCCACCAATAACGGTACGCTCGGCGGAACAGGAACCATCACCGGACTGGTTACAGCCTGTGTCGGCGGGGCAGTCAGGGCAGGGGGGACGAATGGATCGGGCACGTTGACTTTCCAACAGGGTGTATCATTCACCAATAATGGAAAGTTTGTGGTGACTCTGAACGAGGACACATGCGGGCTGTTAAGGACCACCGGCGGAAACGTGAATATCAGTTCTTCGCAACTGGTGGTGAATATGGGCCCGCACTATACCGGTTCTGATTTTCCGCTGTGGATCATCAACAATGAAGATGATAATAGCACCGTCAATGGCACTTTTGAAGGCCTGCCGGAAGGCGCATCCATACTTGTTGGCCGCCTGGAGTTCATCATTCATTACGGCGCCGCGTATGGCACAACGCAGATGAGCGGCGGTAATGACGTGGTCCTTATCCAGGTCACTCCGTGCGGCACGATCTTGATTGTCAGGTAGTGGCCTCTCTGCAGGCCATTGATATGTGTCGGTCGATGTGCACGCGCACTGAGTTCGAAAGAACAGCTTCAACCATGATCGCGCAGGAGCGAAGCGACAACTCACAGGGGGGGAAACATGATTGCAAGTGCAGGCAGCAGGGGAGATACCGGGCACGGAGTCCCGCCAGTCTACAACATGGTCTATGTATGGACGATTTCCCTTGTCGCCGCGATGGGCGGCCTGCTCTTCGGCTATGACTGGGTCGTCATAGGCGGCGCAAAGCCGTTCTTCGAGAAAACGCCCAATTTGCAGGCATTTGCTCAACGCCCGTTACATCTTCAGGATCATGACACTCACAATCCACAATGCTTTCAAGGGTTCTAAACCGGACAGTAGTGATTCGAGATGTATTAGAGAACATCCTACTATGAGGTAATGAAGGAATACGCACCGGCACTAAGATGAATACGCCGTTGAATTCGCCCTGTAATCGCCGTTGATATATCGCCAGTTCCTTTGCATAATCGGACAGCATTTCAAAGGAGGACAAAATGAAGAAGCTCGGGCTGTATCTAATTGCGGTGGTTATGGTGGGTGTTGTGGCGGTTGGAATGACGGGTTGTGGCGGTGACGATAAACAATCCATGACCAAAGAAGAATGGTTTGGCAAAAACATGAGAGGCATGACGCTGGAGGAAGTGATTGCGCTGGTCGGACGGCAACCGGATAATGACCAGATGATGAGCGATGGGCATAGGTACTACTATTGGAACTTTAGCCAAGGTACGGGGGATGTTGGCATACGAGAAGATAATAGACAGGTTGGCAGTGTGGGATGGGCACCTTCAATTTGATCGCCGTATTCGGAACAATGGGAGATAGAGGTTCGCAAGAAACATGTGGAAGCCGAGCAGGGATGAAGGGGTTGGTAATGAGTTGGCAGATGGATTCTGACCAAGGAGTAAATAATAAAGCCCGCAGACCAGTTAGACTTCTTAAAGCGTGATCGACCAGCCAGGTCTAGCTTCAGTGACGCCTAACCAATCAAGGGCTAACCCTTATACAAGCACAACCTGTGCCAAGACGACTTGCGATACGTATTGATGCTGTAATGGCAGGGAATCGGGCTATTCAGACTTCGCAATACGCAAGTCTTTATGCTGTGTTTCCAAGTAATGGTCTCCGGCACTCGATATAGTGGTTGCAGGCGAACAGTTGTCGCACCTGATCATTGCTCGCCGGTCATGCACTGAAACATTCGACAACTTTGCACAATTGGAGAAGCGTCCGGAAGGCACGGGGCGACCGGAACTGGCACCAATGTGAATCTTTTTTGATAGTTTATGCAATATCTTCCTCGGTAGACTCGTTGTAGTGTTGTTATACGTTGTCTTGAGGGTCGCAATAGGAAGAATCAAACATGGGGAGGCTGTATCAATGAGAGCATTTGTATCGATATTGGCAGGTGTCCTTTTTGTGGCAGGAACTCCGATGCTGGCGCAGGAAGCCGGAACCTCCGGCAATTTCAGCCCTGACGGTACATGTGGCGGCAGACACGGCGGCTGGAAGGCCGGTAATCATGAGACGATGCTGAAGGCCTGCGATAAAGACGGTGACGGTAAATTATCTGATCAGGAAAAGGCCGAAGCCAGAACCGCAATGCAATCCGAATGGCTGGACAAGATGTTTGCCGAGTTCGACACCAATGGCGATGGCAAGATTTCCGTCGAGGAAGCGACCGCTAGATTTGAGAATTTGTCCGCAAAATGGAAGGGCAAGACTGAATTCGAGAGCAAGCTGTCCGAGCAAGAAAAAACATCAATGAAGAGTGTCGCGACGAAGTGGATACAGGAAATGATCTCGAAATTCGACAAAGATGGTGACGGCCAGATCTCGAAGGACGAATTTGTTGCCGGAATGAAAGTGGCCCGCGAGAACGCCATGGAGATGCACAAACAGCATCATCAGCAGAAAGAGGTCTCTGAGTAGACCCCGTATTTTCTACCAAGGCCATCTCTGCCGACTGTTTATCAGTTGCAGTGATGACCATGGCGGGAATCTTCTGCCAGCTAATAGCCGCGCGGCTCTCAGCCTGCGCTTTCCGGCAATCAGGTCATAGGTTTTCTGCGCCGGTATCTTCCCGACGATTACAGGTTGCAGCAATTCGATAGCTCCGGGATGAAGTGATAAGAGGATGACAGACAATAAAAAAGCCCTTTGACCAGTTAGGCTTCTTAAAGCGTGATCGACCAGCCAGGTCTAGCTTCAGTGACGCCAAACCAATCAGGGGCTAATTTAGAATATAGCGTTTGCCGTGCCATTGTTTCGAAATGACCGTACTTTGACGATTCTTAACCTTATCCTCACATCTCGCGCCACTTTCGGTCATTACTCCCAGTTCAAAGCCGATTCTAGCTTCATTCCCACGCACTATGAGCCAACTGAATTCCCGGGCCATGTCTCATATGTGACAAATGCTTGCTATCTTCTGAGACACGATGTCATGGGCGGCAGGCAGGAATGGCAAAGGCGGTCGCTGTGGAATTGTGCTGCAGATTGACGGGCAGCAGCCAGCGGGAAGTTGCCCTGTATTCCAAAGCTTTACCAACAAATTGCTCCATAGATTGCCGATCCTATTTTCCTATTTTGCGTGGCATATCTCCTTGTGCTTCTGTCTCCATTCTGACACTTTTCCACTATGTTGGAGATTTGCTTCCGGAGGTAGAGTGCTTCTTTGTGCCAGTTCCTCAGCGAACTTGTCATCATTGTCGGGAAAGCGGTTTCCCGTCAACTCAACATCAGAGGAGGATCATATGCGGGCCTGCCGTCTTGTGGGAGTTGTCTTGGCCATGGCCATCTTTTCCGCGGGTTGCGGTCACAAGAGCGATAGCGGGGATTCTGAATTGGAGATGGGCGACACAAATAATGTCGCGATGCCGCCTTCGCAAGCCGGTGGCGCTGATAGTGCTACGAACAGCCAGAGTGGTGGTTCTGACGGGATATGGGTTGGCGGCGGTGGTGGCGGTGGCGGGGGAGGAGGAACTCCGGCTATCGTCCCACACTATACCGATACCGATTTGCTTGGCCCGTGGCGTTTGGTCGGCATAACCTATGAAGGAAACTTCGAGGCGTCCTATGGTTCGCCTGAAGCTTGGTTCAATGCCGATGGCCGTCTGGTTGTATGGATAGAACCGGGGTATACCAGCTGGCGTCAGTCCGGCGACGATATCACAGTTATTCAAATGGATGGCGAAGAGCTGACATACTCGTACTACTATTCGGGTGGGAACAAGGACAATCTGGTGCTAATGCGCACACCGTATGTGTATGGGTTTGTACGGGAGAATTAGGCTGTCTGCCAGCTGTCCAGTGAATTTCCATGTGCTGGTCGACACGCATCCGCTGTTTGGAGTTATCCCGTCTTCTGGCGGGGATTACTAGTACATCAGGCGGACGAAGTAATTCGCCAGAGGATGCCACTTGCGCACAAGTCCGAACACAACCGGGATCGAGGTGCGATATGATCATTTACCCATGACCCAAAGCATGTATACTTGCCGCATGAGAAGAAGAGGGAGCTTTCTTGTCTTTCTTGCGGCTGTGTCGTTGGCGTGCGTAAGCTGTGTATCATCCCGGTCCCCGGCATCGGGTCTCTACGTCAAGGCGCGTGCCGCATCTGTGGACATACTGGTTGACGGCCGGCAGGAAGGATCCGGCTGGTTTGCCAGTGAAGACGGTTGCGTTGTGACCGCTGCGCATGTTGTTCGCGGCGCCTCGAACAATGTCGAAGTCCTGTGGGCTGCTGGTACAAACAGGATGCCTGCCGGCATTGTGGCGCTCGATAAGGGACACGACCTGGCGCTCCTTCGCGTGGCGAAGAGGAGGCAACCATATCCCTTTCTGGCGGCGGCCGCAACCATGCCCGGACCTGGTGAACAGGTATATCTCTACGGCACGGCTCTTTTCGTCCATGACATCATTCTCGGTGGAATGGTTGCCCGCGGCGATTGCACATTCAATTATTACGGAGGTCTGTCGCTGTCGGTGCGCTGTTATCATGTAACGGCTCCATCCCCGCCGGGTACGTCAGGCGGACCGTGGGTTGACGCACGGGGCACAGTGGTCGGCAACCAGTCCGGATTCATCAATCAGGAGAAGGCTGGTTCGGGAATAGCCGTTGTGACTCCGCCGGATGCGATATGCCGGCTGGTCGCCCAGAAGAAGACTGTGGCCACAGCATCCATGGGTTGCGGGTTCGAGGAGCTCTGGTCGCAGCAGAAGGGATACACGTCCCGTTTCCCGGCTGGGACAGAGGGGTTGGTGACGATCCCGATTGAACCTGGAAGAGCGGCGGATAAAGCGGGGCTCAATAAAGAGAGTGTCATACTGAAGTTTGACGGGATTCCGGTTCGCTACCGGGATGAAGCGTATCGCCTCATTCGCCAGCATAAGCCCGGCGACAGGATCACGCTGAGTGTTCTCGACCCCGATACCGCAAAGCCGCACGATGTGATTCTCGTGCTGGGCGAGCTGGAATAGTGTGATCCCACCCTGTTGTGGCCTATTCGACTGTCACCGATTTAGCCAGGTTTCGAGGCTGGTCGATCGGGCAACCTCTAAACCTGGCGACGTGGTAAGCGAATAACTGTTCGGCTATGACGACCGGGATTGGGCTCAGGAATTCATGACATGCCGGGATAGGGATGATATCATTACAGTGCGATGTGATGCTATGGTCGCCTTCTGTGGCTATGGCTATGACTGGTGAGCGGCGGGCACGGCACTCCTGCATGTTGCTTATGGTCTTGGTTTTATCTGGAATGTCAGGGACTGCCGCCACAACGGGAACAGCCTCTTCCAGCAGTGCGATTGGCCCATGCTTGAGTTCCGCCGCGTGGTAGCCCTCAGCGTGGACATACGAGATTTCCTTAAGCTTGAGGGCGCCTTCGAGGGCGGCCGGATACATGTAGCCGCGGCCTATGAAAAAGAAGTCCTCGGCTTCTGCATACTTTCTGGCGAGCGTTATGATGTGAGGCTCCGCCGCCAGTGTCAGGCGCGCTATTTCAGGCAAACGCGCAATTTCCGCGGTCATGCTTCGTCCTGCATTGGAGGAAAGCCGCCGGGCCCGCCCGAAGGCAATGGCGATCATGGCAAGAACCGCGACCTGGCTTGTGAATGCCTTCGTTGAAGCCACGCCGATCTCGGGTCCGGCATGCAGGTATACTCCTCGGCCGGTTTCCCGCGCAATGGTGGACCCGACCACATTGCAGATGCCAAGGACCGTTGCTCCCTTCGTCAGTGCTTCTCGCACGGCCGCGAGGGTATCCGCAGTTTCGCCGGACTGGCTTATCGCCAGCATGCAGGTGTCGCGTTCGATAATCGGGTTGCGGTACCGGAACTCGGCCGCCTGTTGGACATCCGTCGGAATCCCGGCAAAATCCTCAAGGAGATATTTGCCGACCATGCCGGCGTAGTATGAAGTGCCGCATGCGGCTATGACGATTCGGTTTACGTGCGCAAGCGCCGCCGGATCCATCTGCATGCCGCTCAACCTTGCCTCGCCGCTGTCGATGAGCAGCCGGCCGCGAATGGTGTTCGCGAGAGAATCGGGCTGTTCGTGGATTTCCTTCAGCATGAAATGCTCATAGCCTGATTTCTCGATCCTGCCGACGTCCCAGTCAACATGCGTCAATTCGCGCGTTACCGGAACATTATGCGCAGATGAGATATCCGCGCTGCGCGCAGTCGCGGTGAGAATGTCACCGTCATCGAGAAAGATGACGCGCTTGGTGTGATTGACAATAGCGCTGACGTCGGATGCGATTATGGTCTCGTTTTCGCCGACTCCCACCACGATCGGGCTTCCCTTGCGCGCAGCGATAATGGTGTCGGGGTGCAGGCATGAGACCACTGCTATCCCATAGGCACCTTCGAGTTGTTCCACCGCGGCGGCGACAGCAGCGCGGAAGTTACCCTCATAACATTCCTGGATCAAGTGCGCAATAACCTCGGAATCGGTCTGGCTGGCGAAGACATAGCCCTTATGTTCGAGCCTCTTCTTGAGGCCAACATAATTCTCTATGATCCCGTTATGAACAACTGCAAAATTGCCGTTCTGGCTGAGATGCGGGTGAGAGTTGACGTTGTTTGGTTCTCCATGCGTGGCCCATCGCGTGTGGCCAATGCCCGAGACGAATTTGTGGCCCGGTGGAATCTGCTTCTGGATGAGACTTTCGAGCGCGGCGATCTTGCCCTGGGTCTTGATGACGGTTAACTTGGACGTGTCGCTCGAGCAGAGCGCTATACCGGCGGAATCATAGCCGCGGTACTCGAGCCGTCGCAGGCCTGAGATAACTATTTCCAGCGGATCACGGTCCCCGACGTATCCTACGATTCCGCACATGATTGTCTTCTCCTGTTGTTCTATGCCGCTGCGTGCCGCCAACCGGTTATTACTTCTTTCCCGGGTTCTTCAGTAACCTGTTCATCTTTTCAAGTAGAGCCTGGATCTTGACCGGTTTTTCCATGAAATCCTGTACTGGCATCCAGTCTGGATCGACGTCCTTGGAGGAGAAGTCCATTGGGAACTCCTGGTTGATGCCTGTCAGCAGGATCACCGGAAGATCCTTTGTGGCCTTGGTGTTGCGTATTTGTCGCGACAGATCAAAACCTGCGGCCGCATTATCGGGGAACATAACATCGAGGATTGCGATATCAGGGTCGATCTTGATTATCTTCCGGACGGCGTCTTCGGTTGTGTTCAGGGTGGATACTTCATGTCCATGTTTCCGCAAAAGCGCCGCCGTGTTGTCTGCCAGTTCAACGTCATCGTCTACGATAATGATACGCGCCATGGGCATCTCCTCTTTCTGTCATTCCGCGGGAATGAACACATTGAATACCGTACCCTTATCCTTTTCGCTCTCAACAACGACGCACAGGTGCAAATTGTTTGCCACCTGCCTTACAATTGCCAGCCCCAGGCCGGTCGAATTCGCATTGAACGTCGCCGCCTCCTGTGTGCGGAAGAAGTCTTCGAAAATGTGAGGCAATGCTTTCTCGCTTATGCCGATACCCTGATCGACGACTGAAACCTTCACCCGTGCCGCTTCTTCGTTAATCCTGACATCAACTGTTCCGCCCTCGTGTGAATATACTATCGCATTCGAGATGAGATTCGAGAAGAGAATTCTCAGTTGTTCCGGATCACTCAGGACACGTGTATCCGTGGCTGCAAGCGCCACGGATACACGCTTGCCCGCCGCCAGTTCGTGGACGTCATGAACGACGGCGGCCAGTAATTCGAGCAGTTTTACCGGCTTTGCGACGCGTCCCCCGGCTTGTGTCGATCGCAGGCTTCCGAGCATCAGGATATCACCGATCCTGGCTCGAAGGGCGATTGAGCGTGCGTCGATCTTGCTGATGATTTGCCGTACCGGTTCCGGCATTTCGGCCCAGTGTGAGAGTTTCAGAACCTGGATGTTGCTTTCGATTCCGGAGAAGGGCGCCTTAAGATCGTGTGTTACGCGCAGCATTTGAAGATTGATCTTCTCGTCCGCCTGGATGAGTCGTTGATTTGCGGCTTCAAGGGCGTGATCACGCTGTCTCACCGTATCCGAGAGAGACGACACCAGAAACCACACTATCATCCATACAAACACAGAGGGAATGGCAAATACCGCTGCCGCCAGGATATCCGGTGCTTCCCGAGCCGCGCCGGCCAGGATTCCCATGCATGGGATCAGCCCCGCGCATTGAGCAGTCACTGCGGCCAGGAAGAGCAGCGCGCTCAGCAGTGTTACAAGGAAGCTGTCGCGACGGCCGAAGAAGATGCATGCCAGCGTGATATGAAAGAGATAGGTAAACCCGATAATTGTGCTGGTAGATCCGACCAGGCAGACCAAGGCGGTCAGAACCAGCAGGTCGGTTACAATCTGAAACCAGATGTTTGCGGCAACCCAGCGCCATGTTGTCCGTGTGGAAAGAAGACGAGCCCACCGGTTGGCTGTCAGGTTCAGAATGGTGAGTATGACCGCCAGATACAAAGGCCACGGGCCTGGCGGGAGGAATCCGAAATGCCTGGCTACTTGCGGATCAAGGAGAGAGCCTGCCACGCCGAAGCCGGTGAGCAACGAGACTACGATCCATCGGATCCGGATGAACCACCGGGCATTGTGCAGCAAAACTGCCCCCGTCAATCCATCTGCGCGCGGCATTGTCTCGCTTGAAGGCGGTACAGGATCCAGTCTAAAGGAGCCCATGTGATCTCCGTCTCTAGAAATAGTGCATGGCCAGCATTTTCTTCAACATGACGATGGAGCGTTCCTTGTTGAGGGCAAGTGCTTCCATGACCGCGCTTGCATCCTCGTCAACATGTTGCGCCAGGATGGTCCGGTACAATGATACCAGCGCATTGTTCCATCGGATAGCGGCTTCAATCAGATCTTTTCCAGTGATTGTTTGCGGTGTGAACGCAGGCAGGTGGAAGCATGTTTCGGGATCAAGCGGCATGCCGGACTTCAGCTTCATCCTGCGAGCGCGCTTCAGCATGGCGGGATCGAGTTTATCCAGAACGCTCTCCTGGTGATGCCTGTGACAGGCAAGATAGTAAGTCACCAGCCTTACGCTGTTGTTCTCGGATCGATCGCGAATTTCCGAGTAAACTGCGTCGAGCCGGGTTTCGAAATCCCGTCCGAGGTTCAGGATCCTGCCGACCGTGACAATTGCCATTTGAATGCTCCAATTGGTGCCGTTTATCCGCCCGCTCTGTCGTCACGCGCTCGGAAGCAGTTCACATTCCCTGGACAGGCTGGGATCGCAGCATTTCCCCCGCCAACGCTCGATCTGAATCGCCAGATCTGATCACGTGTGAACGTCTCTCCTGGCGCGCTGACTGTGCGCTGCCGAATGTCTTCCAAGCTATCATTCTCTCCGGCGACGGGCAACATTCACGCCTCCTCATTTCTCTCTGTGTGAATGCCGCAAACATACGAACATGATGGTTCTTCCAGGATTCTACAGGTACTGGATATATCTTCGATTAAGGGGACTGAAAGTCACGATAGAATGTCATTTCCCGGTTGAACGATCCATGCTGTGGCGGTTGCGCCATGTGCGCGGAGAAAGTCTGGTGGCTTTACGGAACCGTCGCGCGAAATAGCCGGCGTCATCATAGCCAACCAGGCGGGCAATCTCGCCTATATTCAGCGTCAAATCGCTCAGTAACTTCTTTGCGCGGGCGATACGCTGATCGAGAAGATAGCCGGTGAACGTCTGGCCTGTGTAATGGTGGAAACTGGTCGTGAAGTGATTTGGCGTCAGCCTGGCTGCAGCTGCAAGTTCCTTTACCGTGAGAGGCAGATCGGGTCGCTGCCGGATCAATTCGCACACAACTCGGATCATTAGCGGCGCCTGAGCGTCGCGGTTGCCTCCGCCGCTCTTAGCCAGTCGCGCCCAGTCAGTTGTTTCCAGGAAACGCCTGAGATCCATGGCGGGTTGTCGTGGTGTCTGCCCTGCCTCCTGAACTCGTATTTCCAGTTCTTTATTCCTGCGGATGAGTTCGATCGAACTGCTGATAGCTTCCATGATTCTTCGGACTGCGATGCGTTGTTCGTCGCCCAGTCTTGGCAGCTTGAGGTAGGACTCATGAAGCTTGGTCAGATCCAGCCCAAGCTTTTTCCCGCGAGCCTGCGCTTCTTCCCATCCCTTCTTGTCGGCAAAGATGCACGAACTGAGGATTGCCAGCGCCTCTGAGTTGTCGTTGGCGACGGGTGCCACCATGACAATTGACCCCGCGTGGCAGCGTTGATCCACTGGACCGCCACCGCATGCGGCAACCGTCATCAGGATGTGGCACATCTTGCAGTGTTTGACGCCTTCAACTGTGCTTTGGATAGCCTTGCAGAACTCCGGCGGCCTGCCTTCGCCACCGGAGGCGCAGGTCTGTCCCCATCCGGTTTCTGTCGGGTACACCAGCAGGAGTCCCCGCCCGCCAGCTGCCGCCGCCATTTCCACAAGTCGCCGGATGAGAGGGTGCTGTAAAGCGTTCACATCCAGCGCCCTTGGGCGCTTGTTGGTGTTCATCTGCCGTTTCCTGCACCACGGTTGCGATGCGCCCAGCGCGTAGATTAGCGAAGACCCGATACCGCTTTCCGTAGATTTGTCCAGTATCCCATACCGGGGGTGAATTCGTAAAGTTTAAACGGTGAACGAGAAAGAGTCAGGCCGCAGGCAAAGACCGGTTCTGGTGGTGGATGACGATCCGGACCATCTAAAGTGCGCTCTCGACGCTCTTGCCGAAGACGGGCCTGTGCTGTCTGCGGTCAGTGGCGAGGAAGCTGTGCGTATTGCGCGTGAGCAAAAGCCGGCAGCCATTGTCCTGGATGTCATGATGGCCGGCGGGGCGGACGGTTTTACCGCTTTTCGCGAACTGCACGCCGATCCGTCCACCCGGGCAATCCCGATCATCTTTCTGACGGATGTCAATCATGTCATGGAGTTGGGATTTGAGTCGGTCACAATTGAGCGTTATCTCGGCGCAAAACCAGACGGTTTTCTGGAGAAGACGGTCTCAGCCGATGAACTGCGACGGCGGGTGGCGGTGGTCATTGAAACGAAGATCAGATTATGAGTACGACCAGGGGTCGGTCGCCAGGGAAGGGCATTTGCTGGAAAAGTTCCGGAAGTCAGCTCTTGACCCGGAGCAGCCACTTTAGTACACGGGGAAAACCTGTGTCGCGTCGCCACGCAACTTGGCTGGTGTGATTCTGGAATCTGTGATCGATTCGACCGGAATGCGCATTGTCGACCGTTCCTGACGCAGGACCTGCAGAAACAAGAAGAAACGGGATAAGATGGACTACATATATGTTCTGGCCGTTATCGGGCTTGCCGCAGCCTTTGTTCTTGGGGGGCTCGCTGTTTCTTTCCTTGTTGCGCCGCACAGGCCGGGCCGCAGGAAGAACGCGCCCTACGAATGCGGGGAAAGCACTATTGGCCCGGCTTGGGTCCAGTTCAATGTGGGGTATTACCTGTTCGCGCTTCTCTTTCTTGTCTTTGATGTTGAGGCGGTGTTCCTTTATCCGTGGGCGCTGATCATAAGGGAGGTTGGGATTGCCGGACTGATCGAAGTGTTTGTCTTTATCGGTATCCTCATTGCGGGGCTGGTCTACGCCTGGCGCAAAGGAGCGTTGGAATGGGTCTAGTCACCAACAACCTTCCGGCCATCCTGGATCGGCTTCCGGGCGGTGGCTTTTGTGTGACCAGCATTGATGGTATCATCAACTGGTCTCGTGCAAACAGCCTCTGGCCTTTGACGTTTGGAACAAGCTGTTGCGCGATTGAGGTAATGATGGCCGCCGGCGCATCGCGCCATGACCTCGCCCGGTTCGGGGCCGAGGTTGCCAGGCCATCACCGCGCCAGGCTGATCTTCTTGTTGTGGCCGGCACTGTGGTCAAGCGGCTTGCGCCGCGGCTTAAGACGCTTTACGAACAGATGGCAGAACCGCGTTACGTGATCGCCACCGGCTCGTGTGCGATATCCGGCGGGCCTTTCATTTACAACTCTTATTCGACCGTGAGGGGTGCCGACCAGATAATCCCAGTTGACGTTTATGTGCCAGGTTGCCCGCCGAGACCCGAGGCGTTTCTTTACGGGTTGCTGACGCTTCAGAAGCTGATAAAGGCAGGTGAGAGCATCCGGCGTCCGTACATCCGTCGTAAACCGGTGCTGGCAGCCCTGCCGTCAGGTATGACAGCCGATCAGATTCGCGCCGAACTGGCCGTTCTGCTCCAGCGCGATTCGACAGTTGATCTTTCCGGCGAGTACGCCCAGAACATGCAGGCCGGGGGATCGAAACAATGACCGGCGAAGAAATTGTTCTGGCCGTCAGCCGCATTGAAGAACGGGCGAAACCGCGCGAAAAGTGCGCCATGCCCGCCGTAACTGTTCCCGTCGAGTCGCTGGCGGTGTTTATGCGTGCCATTCACGACGATCCGGCGTTGTCTTTCGACATGCTTTGCACTCACACTGCGGTTGACTGGCTCGGAGAGAACAGGTTTGAACTGCTCTATGTTCTCTGTTCCCTCAAACACGGTCACTACCTGACGGTTTCCACCTCGGTTCCAAGGGATAAACCTGAAGTAAGCTCTGTGAGCTCCATCTGGCGCATCGCCGAATGGCAGGAGCGGGAGGTTTATGACCTTATGGGCGTTCTTTACAGCGGCCACCCTGACCTGAGGCGGATGTTCCTGGAGGACGACTGGAATGGGTTTCCTCTCCGCAAAGACTACAAAGACGATTTCATGCTGGAGTTGCCGGAATGACGATACGCCCGATAACTCTTGCAGATAGAATCGCCGCCGGGCAGAAGGTTGAGAGTTTACTCTCGACACAGGAGTACTTTGTCAACATGGGGCCCCAGCATCCCTCCACGCATGGAGTACTGCGTCTTCTCGTGAGGCTTGACGGGGAAACCGTGCGGGAAGTGATTCCTGTTGTCGGATATGTCCATAGAGGTATCGAGAAGATGGGCGAATACCTGACGTACAGGAAGTTCATCCACCTTTCTGACCGGCTGGACTATCTTTCCGCGATTACGAACAACTGGGTTGTCGCGATGGCCGTCGAGAAGGCAGCCGGCATCGAGATCAACGACAGGATTCAGACAATCCGCACGCTCTGCGCCGAACTTCAGAGGATCCAGAGTCACCAGTTGTGGTGGGGTGTCTTTGGCATGGATCTTGGCGCATTTACCGCCTTTCTATATGGTTTCCGTGACAGGGAGGTGGTCACCGACATATTCGAAGAAACTACGGGCGCACGGCTGACCATGAACTATATTCAGCCCGGCGGCGTGATGTTTGATATCCATCCTGACTTTGTTAAGAACGTCAAAAAGTTCCTGGCATACTTCAAGCCGAAGCTGGAAGAGTACGAAACGCTGGTAAGCGGCAATGTTATCGTGCAGGCTCGCCTGCGCGGCGTGGGCATACTGTCACCCGGGGCGGCGGTATCTATTGGAACCACCGGGCCGGTTCTCCGCGCGAGCGGAGTCGCGCATGATTTGCGGAAGAGCGAGGCGTATGGCGTCTATGGAAAGGTTCAATTCGACATACCCGTGGGAGTAAAAGGCGACTGCTGGGATCGCTACTGGGTTCGCATCGAGGAAATGCGTCAGTCGATCAGGATTATAGAGCAACTCATAGACAGTATCCCTGAAGGCAAGCACATGACGATCAAGCCGACGGCCAAGATCAAGTTGCCTGAAGGCCTCTATTACAACCAGATGGAAACGGCTCGTGGCATTCTGGGTGCGCTAATTGTGTCGGATGGCGGCGAAAAACCGTACCGTATCCACCTGCGATCGCCGAACTTTAACAATCTCTGGAGCGTGACTGCAATGGCGCCTGGCCTGCGGATAGCAGACCTGGTTGCCATACTGTCCTCCATAGATGTGGTAGTCCCCGATATTGACCGTTGATGGAGAAGATGCAGACGTGACAAATGCAATAGGAACAACTCTCTGGCAGGTGAAGACGCTTGCGGACCGGACGACCGGGGCAATGCCCGACAGCCCATGGCTGGCTATCGGCTACATCCTCCTCGGGGTGGTGGCCGTGGGTGCCCTCGTCGCCGGCCTCGGGCTTGTGCTTATCTATGCCGAGCGCAAGATTGCCGCACATTTCCAGTGCCGGCTTGGCCCCATGCGCGTCGGCTGGCACGGCATCTTCCAGACGGTGGCGGATACCCTCAAGCTCCTGCTGAAGGAAGATGTCATTCCCGAACGTGCTGACAAGCTGCTGCATTTAATGGCCCCGTTCCTCAGCCTTCTTGCAACAGTCATGGTGCTCGTGGTTATCCCTTACAGCCCGGTGCTGCAGATAGCCGACGTCAATATCGGGGTTCTCTACGTTTCGGCAGTTGGCGGGTTCGGCATTCTGGGCATCCTGGTTGCAGGATGGAGCTCGAATAACAAGTGGTCGATGCTCGGGGCAATGCGCGCCGGAGCGCAAATCATATCCTACGAGATCTCGGTTACTATCGCGCTGCTCACTGTCGTACTCTTTGCAGGCACTTTACAGCTTTCCCAGATCGTGCTCAGCCAGGCTGAGGGATGGTGGATATGGCGTGCGCACGGCATCGGGCTGGTGGCCTTCCTGATATTCCTGATTGCCTCTGTTGCGGAGATCAACCGCACGCCGTTCGACATCGCGGAAGGCGAAAGCGAACTCACAGGTGGTTTTCACACCGAATACTCAGGCATGCGGTTTGCATTCTTCTTCCTTTCCGAGTTCGTCAACATGTTCGTTGCGGCAGCTGTCACAGCAACACTCTTCCTTGGTGGCTGGATGCCGTTCCATATCGGAAGTTTTCAGGCATTTAACTCCATAATGGATCTGATCCCGCCAGCCATATGGTTTGCGGGTAAAACCGGATTCCTGATTTTCGTGATCATGTGGTTCCGGTGGACCTTCCCCCGTATGAGGGTGGACCAGTTGATGAAGCTCGAATGGAAGATCTTGCTTCCGATCGGACTGGTAAACCTGGCGGCGGCATCGATTGCCGTCCTGTTCAACCTGTATTTCTTTCCCAGGCATTAGTTATCACGGACAGTTTGTATGAATGAAATTGGCTCAACAGAACAAGCAGTAAGAAAAGAAGAAGCCCGCCGTGCAGGTGCCCCGGGAACCGTGCTGTCTCCCGCGGAGAAGCGGCACGGGTTTATCGGCGGGGTCTTCAGCGGGCTTCTTTCCCTTGTTCAGGGAATGGCTGTTACCCTTGGGTATTTCCTGCGGCCGTCGACGGTCGTTACCAGGCAGTATCCTGAAAACCGGGCCACCCTAAAGATGTACGAGCGGTTCCGTTCGCTGCTCACAATGCCGCATGACCAGGATGGCTGCCATAACTGCACAGCGTGCGGCATATGCCAGACCGCCTGCCCGAACGCGTCGATCAAAGTGGTTTCCGGGAAAGACGCTGCCGGCAAGAAGATCCTCAAGAATTACATCTGGCGCATGGATGCCTGCACCTTCTGCAATGCCTGCGTGCAGGCTTGCCCGTTCTCGGCCATAACAATGACCGGCGGTTTCGAGAGCGCAGTCTACGACCGCAGGTTGCTTTCCTATTCGCTCAACAGGTACGCCGGTCCGTCCGCAAGTGCGCTGAAGAAGATTGCGGATCCGGCGGAGCGAAGGAAGATGATGGAGCCGTGCCTGGCATATTCAGGACAGGTGTTGCCCGGGGAAACCCCGCCGATTGCCGGAGGAGAATGATGATTTCCACTGCTGTAACAACTGTTGCGTTCTTTGTCTTTGTGGCCATCGCAATCGCATTTGCAGTCGCGACCGTGACGACGAGGCGCATATTCCGTTCGGCCGTCTACCTGATGGGGGCGCTTACGACGAGCGCCGCGTTCTATATCCTGCTCGGCGCCGAGTTCCTGGCCGGTGTCCAGATACTCGTCTATGTGGGCGGCATTGTCGTGCTGCTGGTGTTTGCCGTAATGTTGACGTCCTCCACCGAGCTGCTGGAGGATAATCCTTCTCCGTTGCGAAAGCTGGTTGGACTCGTTGTTGCCTCCATTTTTGGCACGATGACCATGTTCATGTTCCTGCTGACCGATTTCCGGGCAGCGGGTGACGTGAAAGTCAAGCAGTTCAGTGACACCGCAGCCATCGGCAGGAAGCTTCTTGGCCGCGGGGCGGAAGGTTACGTACTGCCGTTTGAGATCATTTCGCTGTTATTACTGTGTGTTGTGATAGGCGCGATTGTGATAGCGCGCAAGACCCGGTCCGCCGCAAGGTGATTCGCGGACTGAAAATCTTGCGATAGAGAAAGACTGAAGATGTTTGAATTTATAGCCAGATATTCGCCTGGAATGTTCGCATGGCTGATCATGCCGGCGGTGTTGTTCTCGATCGGAGTTTACGGAATGCTGACCAGGCGAAACGCTGTAGGCATACTGATTTCGGCGGAACTGGCGATTAATGCTGCGGCGATGAACTTTGTGATATTCAACAGGTTTATTACACCGGTGAAGGTTGACGGCCAGATCATGAGCCTCTTCATCATCGCCACGGCTGCTGCGGAAGTGCTGATCGGAATAGCTATTTTCGTGATGTTGTTCAAGTTCCGCAAGACGACAGATGTCACGCGGATGAATCAGATGAAGAACTAAAGGCAAGTCCCGGCGGACAAAGATACGATGGAACAGATTCTAAATTACGAGTTTATCCTGAGGCACGCCTGGCTGATCCCGGCCATGCCGCTGTTGTCATTCCTGCTCCTTGGCCTGTTCATAAGGCCGCTGTCGGCGAAGCTGTCCGGCATTGTTGCAACAGCGGCTGTGTCTGCTTCGGCTGTTCTGTCCTGCGTGCTGGCATGGGGCTATTTCCATTCTGCGGCCGGATCGCCGGTTACGCTGGTGCCCTGGAGCGTGGAGTGGCTCAGGTACCAGGCGCATCTCAGCGCCAGCATCGGAGTGCTGGTTGATCCCATTTCCGTCCTGCTCATGGTCGTGGTGACAATTGTGAGCTTCCTGGTGCATCTCTACTCCATCGGCTATATGTACGGCGATAAGGGGTATGGACGCTATTTCACTTTCCTCAACCTGTTTACGTTCAGCATGCTTGGTCTGGTGGTGGCCCCGAATATTCTGCAGATGTACGTATGCTGGGAACTCGTGGGAGTGAGCTCCTTCCTTCTGATCGGGTTCTACTACGAAAAGCCGTCAGCCGTTGCTGCTTGTAAGAAGGCATTCATCGTTACGCGGTTCGCTGACCTGGGTTTCTTCATCGGCGTTCTCATTCTAGGGTTCTACGGGTACAAGATCTTCAATGAAGCAGGGGCGGCAGTCACGGGGCAGCCGTTCGATTTTGCCTTCCTGACAAGCCCGGCATTCCTGGAGAAGTTCTCGCCGCTTGAATCCGGTATCCCGGGGGTTGCGCTGATCACCCTGGCGATGGTCCTGGTTTATATGGGCGCGGCGGGCAAGAGCGCAATGTTCCCGCTCCATATCTGGCTGCCTGATGCGATGGAAGGTCCGACTCCCGTGTCGGCATTGATTCATGCGGCGACAATGGTCGTTGCTGGTGTCTATCTGGTCGCGCGAATGTTCCCGGTATTCGCCGCGGCCGAACATGCGCTGACGGTGGTTGCATGCGTCGGTGCATTCACCAGTCTCTTTGCTGCGATTATCGGATGTACCCAGGACGATATAAAGAGAGTGCTCGCATTCTCGACGCTCAGCCAGCTGGGATACATGATGTTTTCGCTGGGCGTTGCAACAGTCAAGGATTCCGCCGGTTACACCGCTTCAATGTTCCATCTCTTCACGCATGCATTTTTCAAGGCCCTGTTGTTTCTGGGCGCCGGTTCGGTGATCCATGCCGTGCACAACAACGATATCTGGAAGATGGGCGGCCTTGCAAAGAAGATGCCGGTTACGCACCTGACTTTCCTGATTGCCACGGTCTCGATCGCCGGAATTTATCCCTTCGCCGGGTTTTTCTCGAAGGATGAGATTCTTTCGGCCGCGCTGAATGGTGGCCATCCGGTCATCTTCGGAACAGGCCTCCTGGTTGCCGGCCTGACCGCATTCTACATGTGGCGTATATACTTTGTGACGTTCTGGGGCAAAGCCCGCAGCGACGGGGCAGGGCATGCGCACGAGGCGCCGGTGGTGATGCTGATTCCGCTGGTTGTCCTGGCAACGTTGTCGGTCATATCCGGGTTCGTGCCATTTGCAGAATACGTTCACCTTGGCCCGCCGCCTGAGCATGAGGGTGTTAATATGGCCGTTGCCATACCCGGGACAATTGCTGGCGTACTTGGCATAGCGATTGCATGGTTTATGTACTCCAGCGGAGCGACGCGTGCCGCATCCTTCGTCAAAGCTATGGGCAGCATCTATGGGCACATCAAGAACAAGTTCTACTTTGACGAGATCTACCTGTTCGTGACCAAGCGGCTGGTTTTCAGGTTGGTTGCCGCGCCGATCGCCTGGTTTGACCGCCACGTTGTGGATGGCGGCGTGAACCTGACCGGCTGGTGCACGCGTACATCCGGAGCGTTATTGCGATTTCTGCAGACTGGACAGGTTCAGACTTACGGTGTGTGGTTTGTAGCTGGTTCAATGTTCGTGGTGCTGATCCTGTGGGCAATGTTTATTTGATTCCGGGAGGTTTGATTACATGGGCCTGGTGAGTTGGTTGATCATACTGCCGTTTCTGACCGCCATGACGGTGGTCCTTGTTCCTGAACGGCTGAAAAATTACATCCGCTGGATAGCGGCAATTGGAACAGGCTCACACCTGTGTCTTACTGCTTTTGTCACATTCAAGTTCTGGAAGCTGGCTTCCGTCGACACCGCGGTCATGAACACCGCCCGCTTCACGAAGCTCTATCTTGTCGAGCAGTTCCCGTGGTTCAAGAGCCTCGGCATCAGCTATCTTGTAGGGCTGGACGGGATATCGATGTCGATGGTGATTTTGACTTCGCTGATCATCTTCACTGGAGTAATGGCAAGCTGGAATGTGAAGACTCGCGGTCGCGAGTTCTTTGCGCTGCTGTTGACCCTTGTCACCGGCGTCTTCGGGGTTTTTGTGAGCTTCGATCTGTTCCTGTTCTTTGTCTTCTACGAAGTGGCGGTTCTGCCGATGTACCTGCTGATTGGCATATGGGGTACCGGTCCGAAGGAGTATTCCGCCATGAAGCTGACGCTTATGCTCATGGTCGGCTCGGCGTTCATCCTGGTGGGCATACTGGCCCTTTATCACGCGTCCGGGCTGCACACCTTTGATCTTACGAAGCTGGCCACGATCCCCTATCCGCTTGGTTTTCAGAAATGGGTGTTCCCGATGGTGTTTGTGGGATTCGGAGTGCTGGGCGCTCTCTACCCGTTCCATACCTGGTCGCCGGACGGGCACGCTTCTGCGCCAACTGCTGTTTCAATGCTCCATGCCGGTGTGCTCGTGAAACTAGGCGGCTACGGCGCACTCCGAATTGCTGTCTACCTGATGCCGGAAGGCGCGAAGGAGTGGGGTCTGTTCTTCATGGGGCTGACGACCATAAACATTCTGTACGGGTCGTTCGGAGCCATCATGCAGAAGGATTTGAAGTACTTCACGGCATATTCATCAGTCAGCCATTGCGGATTCGTGTTGTTTGGCGTGGCAACCCTCAGTCTTATCGGCATGAAAGGCGCGGTTATCCAGATGTTCAGTCACGGCATAATGACGGGCCTGTTCTTCGGGCTGATCGGAATGGTGTATGGTCGCACGCACACACGAATGATACCGGAAATGGGCGGGCTGGCCAAAGTGATGCCGTGGCTCGCGGTGACCTTCTACATCGCAGGCCTGGCGTCGCTCGGGCTGCCGGGATTGTCCGGCTTTGTGGCCGAATCGCACGTCTTCCTCGCAGGTTTCTTCGGCAATCCCTGGCACAGTCTCACTTCAATGCGGATACTCACCGTGCTGGCAACGATGTCTATCGTGGTGACTGCGGTATATGTGCTCAGGGGTCTCGGCAAGGTGTTCATGGGCCCGATAGAAGACAAGCATTTCCTGGAACTGACTGATGCCACGATTACTGAAAAGATAAGCACGGGGATACTGGTTGCGACGCTCGTCATAGTGGGCGTGGCACCGGGGCTTATCATCAACCTCATTGAGCCGGCGGTGATGCCGATTGTCAACCGGTTGAGCGGAATGCCCTGAGAATCGTTGTGCGGAATTTGTGAAGACGCCTCGATATGGCGTCTACAGGTGGAAGTTTGATTTGCAACAGCATGGGGTTGTAGCCACGGCGCTCTGTCGCCGTGATGTTCGAGTTGGGCAGGCGAAGAAGCGATTACTGGAGGATGCCTGGAATGTTGATGCTGCCAGAGATTATTGTCATAGCCACTGCGCTGCTTGTGCTGTGTTTTGACCTGTTCCTGAATGAAGAGAGACGTGTCGCGCTTGCTCCTTTTGCGCTTGCGGGGCTTGCGCTTGCATTTGCGGCCACCTTGTTTCAATACGCTAATATCGGCGCGGAAATGCTTGGCGGCCGGTATGCGCTGGACGTGGTTGCGTGGTGGTTCAAGCTGACTTTTATCCTTGCGGCGATAGTAACTGTGGCAATTTCGCTCGACAGTCTCGATAGTCGTGTTGCAGCTGCCTCCGCGCGGTTGGAGTCCAGGGGCGAGTATTATGTGATTCTGCTCTCCACACTTACCGGCATGATGTTTCTCATATCTTCCAGGGATATCGTCACCCTCTATGTGAGCCTGGAGCTTTCAACGATACCGCTGTTTGCGCTGACGGCATGGCGGCGCGACTCTTTCTCCGGCGAAGCCGGTCTGAAGTATGTCGTGATTGGCGCTCTGGGTTCGGCTGTTCTTCTTTACGGTTTGTCATTCATTTACGGGCTGACCGGCGAGACCAGTCTGGCCGCAATTTCAGCGAAAATGACGACAATCACCCCCGCATACATCCTTGCGGCTGCAATGATTACAGCCGGGATAGGGTTCAAGATGACGCTTGTACCGTTCCATATGTGGGCGGCTGATGTCTACCAGGGGGCGCCGACGCCGGTTACTGCCTACCTTTCGGTGGCATCGAAGGGCGCCGGGCTGGCGCTTATGTTCCAGATCTTTTTTCGCACCATGGGCCACCTCGTTCATGACTGGAGCGTTATTCTTGCCATTGTTGCCGCTGCCACGATGACGTTGGGAAACCTGGTGGCCATTGTCCAGCAGAACATCAAGCGGTTTATGGCTTTCAGCGCAATATCCCAGGCTGGCTACCTGATCATGGGCTTTCTCGGTCCGTCCGAAGCAAGTGTACCGTCCATGCTTTTCTATCTCCTGGTGTACGTTGTCACCAACCTCGCGGTCTTTGCGGTTATTGTATTTCATTCCAACCAGACTGGGAGTGAGAACATTGAAGACTACCGCGGTTTGTCGCGGACCAATCCAACCATGGCGCTCGCCATGATGCTCGCGCTGTTCGGCCTTGCCGGGATTCCGCCGCTGGCCGGGTTCGTTGGAAAATTCTTTCTGTTCAGTGTCGCATCGCAAGCGGGCTTCAACTGGCTGGTTGCAGTGGCCGCCGTGAACTCAACGATATCACTCTATTACTATCTCAGGATTGTGCGGCAGATGTATATTGAACCAGCCGCTGAAGGCGCCAGCGCCCTGCGTGTCACTCCCGCAATTGCGGTTGCAACCCTGCTTACCGTGGCGGCCACCGTCATCCTGGGCGTTATCCCGTTCTTCTACGAAGTAATCCACTCAGGCACCAGCACCTGGCTCGCGCTCCTTTCACGGTCTTGAGACACAGGCTTGCGGAATGTCTAAAAGATGAAGCCAAGAGATATCAGTCGTGGAATAATCATCAGCGTGGCTGCTGGTTTGATTGCGGTTGCGGCGGTATCCTGTGCGCAACGCGACGATGACCGGGTCCTGAATGTTTCGCAACTTCGGGCTCCGGCGGGCACTGATCACCTGGCGATCTACACAAACAGTCCGGTGTTGCGTACGGGTGCAACTGGCGAGTGGGATGCGGGTGCCCTGGGTTCGATGACCGTGCTGAAGGTCGGCGAGATCTTTCACATGTATTACGAGGCGTGGGGCGTACGCGGAAAGAGCTCTGGCGACTATCTCACGCTCCAAATCGGACACGCCATTTCTCGGGACGGAGTAAACTGGACAAAGGACCCGGCCAATCCCGTCCTGCCGAAGGGCGACGCCAACGCTTGGGATCGCGATGGCACATGGGATCCATTTGTTCTCTATGAGGACGGCGTATTCAAGATGTGGTATGGCGGCGGCGCAGACACTCATTGCGATTGGGGTTACGCAGTCTCTGCCGATGGCGTTCATTTTGAAAAGAGGGGGCAACTCAGCCACCTTGGCAACGTCGAGGATGACCACGTGGTTTACGACAAAGCCACTGGTCGGTACTATATTTACTACTGGGACCGCAAGATCGAGCCGTTGGGCCTTTTGCGCGCCCAATCACCAAACGAAACCGACTTCGACTTTGCGCACGCCAAGTCGATCCGTATTGATGGTGTCAAATATCCTGCGATGTACAAATTCACCCATGTGTTTCAGGATGGCGGCCGGTGGTACATGCTTTTTGCCGACTTCGCCCGTCCCGGCTGCAAAGGCAGCCGCACCGGTATCGCGACCTCACCCGATGGCCTGCGCTGGACGGTGCGGAATCCGAACCTCTTCTTTGGAGTAGACGGCGAGGCGCTTAAAGTCGCCGGTGACCTGTGGCTGGTGTACTACGGACCGGATGGTTACTTTGATCAGGCTGGCTGCGATATCCGCGTTGCACTATTCAATGGGAAACCAGCTGACTGGGCTCGGGCAAAATAGTTGCGACCACGGGGAGGCAAGTTCTGTCAATTCCCGTAATGGAAGGCAGAGAAAGTAATCTCACGCGGTGAAAGTCTGGCCGGGCTGAGGAATAATCACTTCTTTTGCGCCCATGGTCTGAAGAATGCCGGCAAGTGCGGCTGACTGCGTGGGTTCGCCATGCACGACGAATGCCTTCTCGACCTCCGGCCCCATGGCTTTGAAGTAGCTCTGAAACTCATTGCGATCGGCGTGCGCGCTCAGGGCGTTGATCGTGTGTATGCGGGCCTGGACGTCGTATTCTTCGCCGAATATCTTGATCGGGGTCTGGTGTTCAACCAGTCTGCGACCGAGAGTGTTCTCGGCCTGGAAGCCCACGAACAGGAGGATGTTCTTCGGGTCGCCTACGCTGTGGGCGAGGTGGTGCAGAATGCGTCCGCCCTCACACATGCCGGATGCCGAGATGATGACAGCGGGGCCGCGCATTGTATTAAGCCGTTTTGATTCTTCCAGTTGAGTGACGTAGGTCAGGCCGCGGAACTGGAAGGGATCATGACCGTCGAGAATTGTGCTCATTGCTTCCTGGTCAAAACACTCCGGATGCTTTTCGAAAACCGCTGTGGCCTTTGATGAGAGAGGACTGTCCACGTACACAGGAACATTGCCTGGCAATCTTCCCTGATGATGCAATTCGTGCAAAATGAAAAGAATCTCCTGGGTCCTGCCTACACTGAAACTTGGAATGATCAGCTTGGAGCATTGCGTCGTGATGTCCTCGATGAAGCCCTTGATGCGCCCGGCAACGTCGGCCTTTGGAGGATGGACGCGGTCGCCGTAGGTGCTCTCCGTGATCAGGACATCGACATCAGTTACAACCACAGGGTCGTTGAGAATGGGCATGTCCGGCCGGCCCAGGTCGCCGGTGAAGAGCAATCTCTTGTGCCTGCCGTTCTCAGTGAAATCGATGGCGATAACGGCGGAGCCGAGAAGGTGGCCTGCATCATGGAAGCACGCGGTTGCCCCCGGAGCTATGCCGAATGGCCGGGCATAGGGTATTCCGCGGAAGTGCTTCATGGTAATATCGATGTCTTCAGGGGTATAAAGTGGCTCAAACGGCCGTTTCCCTTCGCTGTGCCGCTTCTTGTTTACGTATTCAACATCCTTCTCCTGCAGATGCGCCGAATCACGCAACATTATGTCGCAAAGGTCAAGCGTGGCCGGGGTGCAGAGGATTTCGCCGGTGTATCCGTGGCGGAACAGCGTCGGAAGATTCCCGGAGTGGTCTATGTGTGCATGGGAGAGAAGGACGAGATCGATAGTGCCCGGATCAAACGGCATATTGCGGTTGCGTTCAAAAGCTTCCTTCCGCCGGCCCTGGTACAGGCCGCAATCGAGCATGATTCTGACGCCGTTGATCTCGAGGAGGTGCATTGAACCGGTTGTGGTGCCCGCTGCTCCGGCGAAGGTAAGTTTCATAGGGTATTGCCTGTTGTCTGCGCCTGCATTATTGTAGGACCAACAATATGGACTGGAATGTATTACATGTGAAGCCCAGGTGCGAGAAGAAAATGGCGGAGTACTGCCGCTACTACGGCGTCGAGTATTACCTGCCGCTCAGGCAGGAGACCAAAGTCTACCAGAGAAGAAAAGTTGCTGTGGAGAAACCTGTATTTCCCGGCTATGTGTTTGTGGGCCTCCTTCCGGCGGAGCGTGAAATACCGGCACAACGTGAAACAGTTGTGAAATGCGGCAGTCTGGTTCGCATAATCGAGGTGCGCGACCAGGCGCGGTTTCTTCACGAGATTTCGCAGGTTCGTCAGGCGCTGACAATAGATTCCACGCTCGGAGCCTCGTCCTCGATTGTGAAAGGCAAGCCGGTCCGGATCCTGAGCGGTCCTTTCCAGGGCCTTGAGGGAGTTGTCTCTTCAGTGCATGGCGTAACCCGAGTCGTGTTGAATGTGGATATGATAGGGCAGAGCGTGCGGGTCGATGCGGATGCGGACATGATTGAGCCGCTGGACTGATGCGCGGGGAGGGTGTTTATGCCGATCTACGAATACCAGGCAAGGGAAGAGATCAAGGGTTGTCAGCATTGCCAGAAAAAGTTTGAAGTGTTCCAGAAGATCACAGATCAGCCGGTCGAGACTTGTCCGGAGTGCGGGGCCCCCGTCAGCAGGCAGATTTCCTCCTGTTCGGTCGGTGCATCGAAGAGCGGGTTTGACTCGCGGGCCAAATCCGCTGGCTTCCAGAAACTTGTGAAGCGCGACAAGGGTACGTACGAGAAGGTGTACTGATCGGGGATTCCGCAAGGTTGGAAGTGCCGGAGAATACGATACGGATCTCAACACAAGGCAACGAAGGTGGGAAGGAAAGAAACCCTACCGGGCGGAGTAGCCGATCCTTGTGTTCGAGATGTTGAAGTCATCGTGTTCAACGCGAGTTCCATCAGTGCTCAGGATTCCCGATGAGAATGTCAGTCTCTGCTGCCCGGCGCGTAAACTGGCAATGTCGACCGAAATCGTGTTGCGTCCATTGGCCGCGTAGCCGACCACCTGTCCGTTGAACATAACCGCGTCCACATGTTCGTTTTGAATGAAGTTATTGTAATCGGCGACATGATTGCCGGCATCGAAGGTGATAAAGAGGGTGCCGTCGGACGCGTAGTTTGCATAGTCAATCATCTCCTGTGTGAGTTCAAAACCAAAGTTATAGGCCAAGCCTTCTCCATCTGAACTGTCGCCGAGGTGATGCGTTGACGCGTCGACCATGGGATCGGGCGCGACCGGTGGTGACGATGGCCCTGGTGGCATTCCTGATGGCGTTCCGCCGCTGTCGCCGGTGTCAAAATTCGCCATGTTCCTTGCGATGTCTTCGTCGCTCTGCATCTTCCCCAGCGCCTGTTGCGCAATTGTGTTATCCGGAGGACTACTATCGTCGCGCAATGCCGCGGGGATTCTTGAAAAGGTCCCTAGAATGACATTACCGAACAGCAATATCGTCGTTAACCCGCCTATTGCAATTATAGAGCCCAGGATGACGTATTCTGTCAGAGTCTGTGCGTTTCTACGGTCAGATCGTGATGCGCGATGTTTCATACGTGTGTCCGGATGAAACATAGGGCCGCCGCAGGTGCAAATCAAGTCGTCAGAGCAGCCACACCAGACCGAAGTTGACCATTGGGCTTGAGAAACTGGTTGTGCCCATGTCCTCGCCCATGAATGTTTCATGAGGCCGCGTAATGTCAAACTGGTATCCCAGGCCGACCTGCAGCGAGAAATCTTCGGAGATAGCGCCTTCGAGTGTTACTCCTACAACGCCAAGGAACAGATTGTCACTGAAGATCTGGTCTTTCGAAAAGGTATCTCCGCGTGCATCGCTGTAGGTAATCTCCGCATTACTGGGTATCCCCTTTACTCTAGTGGTTTCTTAGAGCTTTCAATGATCTCATTGTATGACTTGGCTTTATGCACGACCAACTGCTCTACGAGCCGATGGAAGATCTTTCCGACATGGCGCGATCG
>Ga0247841_10001658_pt1 | contig 48283 bp, 38 predicted proteins | sample LaCruzMarch2015__2_FD_192410 | JGI IMG/M metagenome (GOLD analysis project Ga0247841, IMG submission 192410) | Freshwater microbial communities from meromictic Lake La Cruz, Castile-La Mancha, Spain - LaCruzMarch2015_18m | ecosystem: Environmental > Aquatic > Freshwater > Lake | place: Spain... | reverse complement strand
GTTCCCATCCCGAACACAGAAGTTAAGCATTTCTGCGCCGATGATAGTTGGGTTTTTACCCCGCGAAAGTAGGTCGTTGCCAGACTCCCTTTCTATTAATTTGTAATAAACAATTTGTGTGCCTCCGTAGCTCAGTTGGTTAGAGCACATGACTGTTAATCATGGGGTCATAGGTTCAAGTCCTATTGGGGGCGCCATTTTTATTGCCCTGTGGCCCGTTGGAGAAACGGTTTAACTCACATGCCTTTCACGCATGCATTTATGGGTTCGAATCCCGTACGGGTCACCAATTAAAAATAAATGGTTTATCTTAATTGATAAACCTTTTTTGTTTTTACCGGTTCGGCTTTGTGTTTCGGAAGCGATTATGATAAAATATTCATAAGAAGAGAAGTCCCTAAACTAAATGGGAATGAGGATTAAGCAATGGTTAAATTTAAGTTTCTCATTTTAATTGTTTTCGCGTTGTTTTTGTTTGGCTGCGAACCAACCGAAGAACCGCCGATTGAGGAAGACCCAATCATCAACCCTGTCATTGATGTGAATCCAAAAAACATTTCCATGAAAGTTGGAGATCAATTCCAAGTATTTCCGACGATTTCCAATACGTTGGAATTATTGGGTTTTGACTTTGTATCCAACAATGAATTGATCGCTTCCGTAGATGAAAACGGAATCATTCGAGGCCTGTCAGCAGGGGAATGCCAGGTGGAAATTTCGCTTCACGAATATCCCACCATTAAGGCCGTTATCACGGTGGTGATCGAAGCCGAACCCGAACCGTTGTTTCCGCTATCGTTGTCCGGTCCCGACGAATTGTATGTTGGGGAAACGATGACGCTGGTAGCCGGTGATTTGAATCATCCGGAAAACATTGTCTACTGGGAATCATCGAATCCCGAAATCTTAACGGTTGATGCCGATGGCCAGGTGACCGGAATCACACCGGGGACCGCCACCATAACCATTTCTTCATACTATACTTCCGATACTTTGGAAAAAGTTGTTACCGTGAAAGCCATCATCCCGACCGGGGTAGAGATCGGGGAAATCCCTTTTGATGCTTTAGGACTTCAAACACAACTTCAATTGGAAGCCCAAGTCCTTCCGATCGGCGCTTCGCAAGAAATCATTTGGAGTTCGAGCAACGACAGCATTGCGTCAGTGGATGAGTTTGGACTGGTTTCAACATGGAAATCCGGGGAAGTAACCATTCAGGCTACCGCCAAGGATACGGATCTTTCGGCTTTCATTACTTTAAAAATCGAAATATCCCCATTGATTGTTTTTCAATCCATGCATGTTGTTGCTCCGATAATCAAAAAGAACGTTATGTACTGGGCTTATGAGGACCCGGCTTCGAATAGATCATATGATGTTTATGGTAGCGTCTCAAACTTTCTTTTCACGGATATCGTCATTGATGATACTTCCTATTGGCTCAGTTCCAGTGCTTTGAACTTTGATGCCCGAACCTTTGATCATCCGGAGTACATAGTCATTCATGACACCTGGAATCCAAACGGAGCAGGAGCCGCAACGGCCGCCATGGTGACCTCGGCGTCCAATACCAAAACCTGTTGGCATTTCTCCGTTGGCAATGACGGCGTTTATCAAAGCCTCTCCGAATACCAATATGGAAAACACGCCGGGGACGGAGGAAGAGACTTTGGCCTGATTGATTCCGGAATTTTATCAACCACTCTGTCTTCACAATTATCGGTCAGCGATGACGGATACTGGACCATTAATGATCTGAAATCAGATGTTTTGGTGCCTTTGTTGAACACAAGCATCCCAACCGCTGACAATTTAACCGATTCGGGGATCATGATCACCCAAAATGTTAATGGCAATTATGCGATTGGTTCAACTTATTATAATTCAACCTACAATGTGATCGCCAATACCGGGGGTAATGCGAGAGGAATCGGGATCGAAACCGCCATGAATTTTGGGTCGGATTTGTTTTTGACTTGGCATTATACCGCCAAACTGGTGGCCCAACTGATGCTCAGACATAATCTGGACATTTCCCGCGTTCGCCAACATAATTTCTTTAGCGGAAAAGACTGTCCGCGGACCATGCGCAAAGCGGGAATGTGGCCGGATTTCTTGAAGCTTGTGGAAGCAGAATACTTGGCTTTGACCAATCTAAAAGGGTACACGATTACCTTTATTTCCAATGATCCGGAATTCGTGAACAACGTTGGAAGAATTATCAAGCTGCCACAAACGGAAACTGTCGTCAGTTATACAGTCCAAATCAATAAAGACAGTAAATTAATTGGAGAGAAGACCTTTGAGTCGGTTTTGCCAGCTCAAGGAAGTTGAACGATCACTTTCAATTTATTAGTAGGAATTTGTCAGAACACAGAAAAATAGAAATTTTCTGAACAAAAAACTATGGAAAATGAAAACTGCATTTCCCATAGTTTTTCTTTATTTTTATCTTTCATTTTCAAAGTAAATGTTGTATAATATATTCACACATGCGGTTGTGGCGGAACTGGCAGACGCGCTATCTTCAGGCGGTAGTGTCCCTGACATGTGGGTTCGAATCCCATCAACCGCACCATTATTGAATGAACTAGCTTCCAAAAGTTGGAGTTATGGTATACTAAATGTACCACTCTGATGAAGGGAGCTATTTTTTTATGAGATTAACACTAAAGCAAAAAATGAAGATGTGTGAAGAACACCTCATCAAAGAAAAATCAATTAGCCATGCATCAGAGATGTATGGTGGATATGATTTAGGCAGGTTGAAGTATCTGATAAGCATATACAAAAGATATGGGAAAGATGCCTTTTTGAATAGAGAGAACGGAGTTTACAACAGAAATACAAAGTTACTTGGGATTAGCCGAGTAATTGAAAACAAGGAATCAATCCGAAGCGTAGCGTTAGATCTTGGACTAATAGACCCGGCTATCCTAGGAGACTGGGTAAATTTATTCAAATCGAAGGGCGAAGCAGCGATAAAAGACACCTATCCAAGGAAAGACTATCTTTCAAAAGACGAAAGAGCGAAAGCTATCGTAGATCAAGCATTAGTCGAAGAAAACCAAAGATTGAAAGCTGAGATTGAATACTTAAAAAAATCGCGGTCCTTAACAAAAAAACTAGAAGGCGTAACAAGCAAAGAAAAAGCAAACATTGTTGCATCGTTGAGGGCCGAATATCCACTGTCTGTATCTAATAAAGCACAAAAAGAGAATCGGTTATAATAGAGTGTAAATGGAACTTAAGAAGATGCATTATATCATCGGTAAAAATAAAGTGTTAGAGATTATGAGAAACAAGGGGTATACAAAGAATAAAGCCAAGAAATGGAGAAGATACAGTTCTTATGAAGGCGATTTAGGTTATACGAAGCCAAACCACATGAATCAAGACTTCAGTACATCAAAGCCGTATGAAAAAGCAGGCACGGATATCACAATGTTCAGAATGAGAAATGGCTCGGTATACCTTTCGCCAATCATTGATTTTAATTCACGAGAGGTATTATTTTATACAGTTGGAACGAACGCGAAAATGGAAAAAATAACAAAGATGTTGGATTTACTTAAAAAACACCATTCCCATCGAGTGAAAGGGATGATAATACAATCGGATCAAGGTATTCAGTATCAAAACTCTCGATACCAAACACAATTAGAAGAATTAGGCATTATACAATCTATGAGCAGAAAGGGTAACGTTTTAGACAACTCCCCTACAGAAAATTTCTTTGGTAGAATGAAGGTAGAAATGTGGTATGGTCACGAAGAAGAATACAAGAATCCAAAAGCGTTAATTAAGGTTATTGATGAATACATTGATTACTACAACAATGTACGTTTAGTTGCAAAACAAAAGATGAGTCCTATTGATTATAGAAACAATGTGTTATAATATCATTATCAAGTGTGTGGGTTGACCATTTTTCTCTCCAACTTTATAAAGCTAATACAGAAAGTTAGTCTTGATACAAAGTATCAGGACTTTTTTTAAAAAAAGAAAAAGTCTTTTGAAATAAATATTAAGTACTGGAGAATTTTCACTCATACTTTAGTTTTTGTAAACAATTTTTGCGGTCAAAAAAGAAATGAAGGGTCACTTAATCGAGATTACAAAGGAATTTAGAAAAATCATCCACAAATATTCCCTTGTTTCTTCAAATGTCTTTAACATTTCTTCAATAAGTGTTAAAATAAATCAAATAAACAAAAAAGATTACATTTAACGGGAGGAATGCGAATGATTGTATATTCGGGGACAATTTCAAAGTTTAATATTGATGTAGATAATGGTATGATCGCCGACCTTGTAAAATCTGAGCTTGCAAAAAGGAACATTATTAATAATAATGAATTGGAATTTAGAGCATGGGACAATTCGCTACTTCATATGAAGAACGTTCTTGATTATCCGGAAATGAATAAAGACATAAGAGTAGCGATTGAATATCAGATCCCAGCAACATCCAAAAGAGTTGATTTTATCATTTCTGGCAAGGATGAAAATGAAAACAGTAATGTTATCATTATTGAGTTAAAGCAATGGGAAGAGGCCAAAAAGACCAATCGAGAGGACATCGTTACAACTTATCTTGCTGGAACAATACGAGCGGTTACTCACCCTTCTTATCAAGCATATTCATATGCTAAAATGATCGAAAACTATAATGAGTATGTGCAAAAAAGAGACATAAAATTATTTCCATGCTGTTTTCTTCACAATTTCCGAGAAGAGAATCGAAGTGAGCTGGATAATGATTTATACAAGGACATCATCGCAGTTTCTCCAATGTTTCTTAAAAGAGATGTTGCAAAACTAAGGGAATTTATAAAAAGATATGTTTCCAAATCCGATAATGGTGAGCTTATATATCAAATTGATCACGGGAGAATCAGACCTTCAAAAGCCCTTCAAGATGCTATTGCATCGATGATAAAAGGCAATCAAGAATTTTATATGATTGATGAGCAAAAGGTTGCTTTTTCTTCGATAAAAAAGCTTGTTGAGGACGCAATTGCGACGAATGAAAAGTATACAATAATAGTCGAAGGCGGTCCCGGAACTGGGAAAAGTGTAATTGCAATAAACTTATTGGCTGAATTTAGGAGTTTAATGGTTAATTATGTTACCAAGAATGCAGCACCTCGAAACGTTTACTTTTCAAAAATGAGACAAGAGAAATTCAAACTGAACTTCGTGGAAAATTTACTCAAGAGTTCCGGGGCTTTCACAGATTCAAAGGAGAATGATTTTGATTGTTTAATCGTTGATGAAGCACATAGATTAAATAAAAAATCAGGCATGTTCACGAATCTTGGGGAAAATCAAATCAAAGAGATTATCAAAGCATCACGAGTAAGTGTTTTTTTAATTGATGAAGATCAAAGAGTAACTACAAAAGACTTCGGATCAATTTCTGAGATTAAAGAACAAGCAAATAATCTAGGTAGTAAAATTTTCTGTGGTGATGATTTTAAGCTCTCGTCACAATTTAGATGCAATGGTAGCGATGGATACATTTCTTTTTTAGACCATATTTTGGGAATTAGGGAAACAGCCAATTCGAATGGCTTTGATTTAAATTACGATATTCGTGTTTTTGAAGATCCCGTAGAAATGAGAGATAAATTAAGAGAACTGAATCAAAGCAATAACAAGGCAAGAATGATTGCTGGTTACTGTTATGAGTGGATTACCAAAAAAAATATTGACAATGAGGAATACGACATTGAACTGGAAAAAGGGTTCAAAGCCAAATGGAATTTTAGTTCAACAAACACATGGGCAATAGATGAAGACTCTTTTGAACAAGTTGGATGCATTCATACAGCACAGGGACTTGAATTTGACTATGTTGGAATTATCATAGGAAAAGACTTGCAATATTTAAATGAAAAAGTTATAACAGATTATACAAAAAGAGCAAAATCTGATGCAAGTTTAAAAGGAATTAAGTCTAGTAAAAATTTTCAGTTAGCCGACAGAATTATTAGGAACACATACAAAACATTGCTTTCAAGAGGACAGAAAGGTTGTTTTATCTATTGTGAAGACAAAGAACTGGGGAAGTATTTTAAGGACAAAATTGATGCCAGTTTCAAAGGAAGGAAAAAAATCAAATGAAGGAAATAATTGAGAAATTAGTTAAATTTAGAGATGATAGGAATTGGAAGCAATTTCATACGCCCGAAAATCTTTCAAAATCAATCGTATTGGAAGCAGCAGAATTGTTGGAGAATTTTCAATGGGGAACTGAAAATGCAGACATTGACAACATTAAGGAAGAGTTGGCCGATGTTATGGGGTATTGTCTTTTGTTATGCGAGTATTATCAATTTGATGTAAAAAACATTATATTGGAAAAAATAGATAAAAACAATCTGAAATATCCCGTGAAAAAAGCATACGGAAAAGCGGATAAATATAACAAATTGTAATGAGGGTTTCTCTTTATTAAGCATGATTTTATACAAAAAATTGAAATTTCTAGGTTTTTCATTAGTCTTATAAAGTATTTGTGAACATTAGGATAAGTAAGTATTGGGATAGGTTGCAATAGATGAAGTCGACGGCGTTTTCGGACTAAATGGGGTTCAAATCATGAAAAACAATATGACGTTGAAATCATTGCAAGAGAAAACGACAAAATAGCCAAATAGAAAGGGGGAAAATAATGGCGAAAATTAAAGTTAGTATTGTTAATCCTTCCACATTGAGATTGGAAGAAAAGGGGGAAGTCGGAGACACAATTGACCTTCAAGAACTACAAAAGGTTGATAATTCTGTAATTCTTGATGCGATTAAAATTGCAAAAGATGAGACTTATAAGTCTCTTTTAGCCGCGGAAATTCAAAAACAGGAATCAAACAAGAAAATCGCTTTAATCGAGTTAGAGAAGAAACTAAGTGCTGACTATGATTCGTTAAAGTCCGACAGGGATAGACTGTCATTGATGGTTGATTCCTATGATGACAAATTAAGTACCGCCAAATCCACGACGAAAACAACATTAACAGCAGAATTCTCAGTTGAGAAAGGGAAACTTGAAAACAAAATCGAGGAGCTTGAGCGTTCAATCGAGCAACAGAAGGAACTTATCGAACTTCAGACTGAGAAGAAAAAAGATGCCGAATTAAATCAGAAAGTTGACGAATACAAAACACTTGTATCAGAAAAGCAAAAACAAATCGTGAGCCTTTCAAATGAACTTCAAAAGGCAAGTTTGGAATCAAAGAATGACCTTGATTTATTAAAAGCACGCAAAGACGCAGAAAGAGTTGAAACTCTTTCAAAGACTGAAAAAGAGAATGAACAACTAAAAGCAAAACTTGAAGGAGAAGCAGATAAAAGGTCCCTTGCCATTAATGAAGCCATTTCGAAGAAAATCAATTTCATTAACGAAAAGGAGCAAACTATTATCAAATTACAATCTGATCTTGAACAGGCAGAGAATCTTAAGAAATTAAGCGAGCAATCGCTTAAAGAGGATTTTGCACGCCAGCTTAAGCAAAAACAAGAACAGATTGACTTTTATAAAGACCTAAAAACCAAAGCATCCACAAAAATGGTTGGAGAAACTCTTGAACAGCATTGCGAAATTGAGTTTAATAAGATTAGAGCGACGGCATTCAAAAACGCGTATTTTGAGAAAGACAGTGATGCAAAAACCGGAAGTAAGGGTGATTTCATCTTTAAAGATATGGAAGAAGACGGAACTGAAATAATAACCATTATGTTTGAAATGAAAAATGAAATGGATACAACCTCAAGTAAACGCAAAAACGAAGACTTCTTAAAAGAATTAAATAAGGATAGAGAAGAAAAGGGGTGCGAGTACGCTGTGCTTGTTTCTCTTCTGGAAATTGATAATGAACTATATAATCAAGGAATTGTTGATGTTTCTCATCGTTTTCCTAAGATGTATGTAATTAGGCCCCAGTTTTTTATCCCGATCATAACGTTGCTAAGAGATGCTGCCAAAAATTCCTCCAATATAAAACGTCAGCTTGTTGAGGTGAAAAATCAGAACCTTGATGTTTCAAATTTTGAAGATAGCCTAAATGATTTCAAAACTAAGTTTTCCAACAATTACCGTCTAGCAAGCGAAAAATTCACAAAAGCAATTGAAGAGATAGACAGGACTATTGATCATCTTTTAAAAACAAAAGAAGCTTTGCTGTCATCTGAAAACAACCTGAGGCTCGCAAATAGCAAAGCCGATGATTTGACCATTAAGAAGTTGGCAAGAAATAACTCAACCATGCAAAAAGCATTTTCTGATTTGAAGAAGGATAAAAGTGAAAATTGATTCCTTCGGTCTTTACCCGAAAAATGAAATAGCAGAGGAATAAATATGCAATACATACTAACCGGACTTGCTATCTTTATCGCTTTAACGATTGCCTTTTTCAGGACACCAGCAGGAAGAGGTATCTGGGGAGAGTTCCAGGTGAAACTTGTTCTGGGAAAGAATAAACCAGATCAAAAGTATGTTATTAATAACCTTATGATCGTCAACGAAGGAAAATCCAGTCAGATTGATCATTTAGTTATTAATCGTACTGGAATCTTTGTTATTGAAACAAAGAACTATTCGGGAAGAATCTATGGTCAAGAGGATCAACGTGAATGGACACAGGTTCTTCAATACGGAAAAGTTAAGAACAAGTTTTATAATCCAATAATGCAAAACCGGACACATATTTATGCTCTAAGCAAAGTAATTGGAAGAAACAATTGTTTCATTTCGATCATTGTATTTCCTAAGGCTGCCTTAATGACCAATTCAACCACTGATGTTGGTAACATTGGAAGCTTCAGAAGAAGATATAGACAACAGACAAAAGAAATATTTTCAGTTGAGGAAATGAATTCCTTTTATTCAAAGTTACTTGAGTTAAAGAAAAACCCTCAGGTATCAGCAAGAGAGCATGTTCAAGAAATCCAACAGATGAAAGCAAGCATTGACAACAACATCTGTCCAAGATGTGGAAAGCCATTGGTACTCCGAAAAGGTCAATACGGAGAATTTTATGGTTGCACTGGTTACCCCCAATGCAAGTTTAAAAAAACAGTATGAAGTCAACTTGCCATTGAATGGTGGGAATTTACTTGTAAAATCAACACATCAATAAAAAGATTAGAAAAAAACAGCCACTCAATTGAAGTGGTTGTTTTTCAAAAAAAATCGCGTTCACAATTAATCCCAGGCTATTTATTGCCTTTAGTTTTTGTATTATTTGGGTTTATTTGATCGGCACGATTATCTACAGTTGCTTTGTGAGAACTATTATTTGGATTTGATTGGTTGCTTTGATTGGCTTGTGCAGCCGCATAATGAGAACTATTCGGATTATTTACCATAGAACGCATATCATTACTTGAATGACCGCCATGTTTTGACATTTTGTAACCTCCTCTCTTTTCTAAAAAAGCAGAAAATCAATTAATTCGTGAGATTGGATGATTTCTTCAAAGAATTTTGAAAGTTCAATCTAATCACTTTTTGGCAATTATATATTAGCATTAATAGAATTATTTGCAAACAAATTTTTTTTTGGGAATATTCAAAAAAAGTGTTGTCTTTTTTTTGATTATTAATGCAAAGACTCCGATTGTGCTTAAATTTTCCACCCAAATTTATTTCTTGATCCCTTTCTCGGAGATCACTCCTTTAAGGCGAAAACGAAGATTTGATGACGACTCTTTATTGGAAAAGTCATTTTTATGGAAAACTTTAGTAAAATCTGCGAATTCAGCTGGAAGTTTGGCAAAAGAATTTAAAAACCATTGTCCTTGTTTCTTTTTTTATGGTAGAATATTCATAAATGATGGAAATGAAATATTGTATTATTTCACATTATCGCAAATAAAATTTGATGAATATGCACCTTATTCATTAGGAAGGATAGTTTATGACCCCGGAAGAAATCAGTCTCTTAAAGCAAAAAGACGAACCCACGTTTGATTGTTTTTATAACAAGTATCATAAACTATTCTTCTGTATTATTTTTAAAACAATTAAAAACTTCCAAGAAACCGAAGAATTAGTCATCGATGTTTTTTGCAAGATTCTTGAAGATTTAGATCAATACCGAGGTGGAAACTTTAAGTATTGGTGCATAACCATTGCCAAAAACATGGCCAACATGCATTTAAGAAAAGTCATTCAAGAACGTCAAGCCATAGAGAAATATGTTGAAATGGAAACCTCCAAGGCAAATGAAAGCGATGATCCCGAGCCCTTAAACGAAGATCTATTAAAGGAAATGAAAACCATTGTCGATGAGGAAACTTATGAATTCATCATCTTGCATTTGGTTAAAAATCTGAAGTTTAGAGAGATCGCCTCCATAAAAAACGTGACTACTTCATCAGTGATCGGAAAATACAACCGAGGCATTAAAATGATAAGGAGCAGAATTGATTATGAAAGTTACCGATAGTCTCATTATTGAAAGATATAATGAAAAACAAAGAAGTTTAATCAAAAACAGAATCGGAATACATCCCAGTAACATTGGTTATCAAGAAAGGGTTCATACGAGGAAATGGTTTTTGACTTCTCGAATATCCTTGGGTGTATCACTAATTTTACTGATGCTATCCACCTCATTGTTCATTCTGAATGGGGGATTGCAAAGAAACCCAGAAACTTATTACAGCGAGGCGGAAAAACATTTAGGATTAAATTCCGTAGACTATATAGAAATTCCAATTAAAACCATATTGGTTGATGAAAAGGATCTGATTATAGCCGTTTATTATGGAATCTCTGGGAATGCCGAAGATGAGCCTTTAAATTATTTGTTATTCGAGGTAAACACAAGCGATTCATTAGTCATTCAAACAACGATTGAATCCGGCGGCGTGCCGATAGAAAACTCTGAATTTGCCTATGAAGGGCAAACAGACAATTTCTATGTATTTCAACTTGATGAAGATTTAATCGAAATATTTCTCACCATTGATGAAGTAAATTTGAATTTCACTTTGGATCTTGAACAATATTATCAATTTTTGATAAATAAATAATTAACCGAATAATTTCAGGTTTAAAAGCACCTTATTAAACAAAAAGTAAGGTGCTTTTGTTGTACCTTAAAAAAGAGGGTTTATGAAAAAAGTTTTATTTTTGGTTATGGCCGTTGTTTCCATAGTAGCCATAAACGGACTTCGCCTTAATGTCAATTCCCAAGATTCAAGTGCCTATCCATATGCGTATGAAATGGCTGTTGAAAAGTTAGGCCAAGACAAGCTTTCATTCGAAGTCCTGGATGGTGTTAATGAGGAAGATCGATATGTCTTGTTCACCGGTAAGGAAACTGGATATTTAATCTATGATACTTTACTGGATATTTATATCGAGTATTCAATTGAAGATGAATCTCCTTTTGTTGACACCAATTTACCCAGAAGAAAAATATACGCCGGCCCAACCTATTATCTAGAACAAAACGGAGATAGATTCTTTGACATCATTGATAAAAAAGAGCTAAACCATTTTGATATCGAAGAATTCTCGGAATACAACGAAAACATGAGTGCGTCGGTTATGGCCCGAAAAAAGTCGGAAGCCATCAAAGGAATTAATGATAGTGTGGTAATAGAATCTGAACCACAACCGTCAGCTGATGGTGATCTTGAACTTGAAGCCGAACAAACCAGCACCTTAAGCGGCGGAAATGCCATACCGTATTCATTTTACTATGAAAACTTAAGATATAACATGGGAGTCAATGTTGACGGAACCTGTTCATTTGTTGCCGCGGGGATGGTTTTGTCCTATTATGATTCCGTTTATGATGATGAAATAGTCCCTGAGGAGTTTGATTTAGAAGGCACACAAAGAATAAATGAAAATAATGCTTCACCAACACTTCCATTTGCCAATTGGGAAAGCATTGTACCGACCGCGTTTAATCAATCACCTGGTGTCTCAAATGATTTTGAGTGGGAAACAATTGCATATATGAACACCGGTAATTCCATGAACATCGGAGAAACTGGCACTTTAATCAGTCATTATTTAGCTGAAGCCGGGGTTGGTTATAGCAAGAAAGAATGGAATTTATGGGAAGGACTATTTAAGAGCAAAGATCAATGGGTCAGAGACGGGATTGATAGCGGGAACCCGGTCTACATTCATTTTACCGGTATTGACACTTCTTTGGATCCACGTAACTTAAACCACGCCGTTGTTGGCTATGAATATGATGATACCGGGGTTTTTGTGAACTTTGGTTGGCGAGGGAAATATACTCATACCAATATTAACAATTACACTTTGGAAAATGTTCTTTACTTTGTCCTTAACGACGAAGAGGACATCATATACAATTATGAATGGACAAGTTTAAATGGTGCTAATGGCAATATGAACATTGGCGGTAGCTTAATTTGCAATCACAACATCAAGGTAAAACCGGTTGATGATACCGTTCATATTATCGGATGCTTCTTCTGCAACAATGAAAGCTCTTATGCTCAACATTCATATGTTAACGGAATATGTTCCATGTGCGGGTATGCTCATGTAAATCATGTGTTAGGAAGCACTTGGTATGGAACGGCCGCCTCTCATTACAAAACCTGCACCGTATGCAATGCGAAGGTTTATTGTTCGATTCCCGCGACCGTATCAGCTTACACCAGCACTTCTCACACCTTAAGCTGCAGCAACGGATATACCCAAACATCAGCCCACACCTACAATTCAACAAATGACTGTACGGTTTGTGGATACCATTACACGCATACGCATGTGTATACTTATCACTATGAACCGTATTCCAGCACCAGCCATAAAGCTTATTGCTCATGCGGAAGTTACGTTTTTAGACCGCATGTCAGCGATCCAAACGATCCAACAATTTGCACTTTCTGCGGAAGTGTGATGGATGATGGCGGAATGTATTTGTTCAAGAAAAAAGAAGAAGATGTAGAAGAGTTTTTTGTATAAGGGGATTGAATATGAAAAAAAAGATTATTTTTACGATGCTTTGTTTTTTGGCTTTGGGGTTAGTTGCCTGTAACAAAGAACCGGGATTTCACGGCGGTAACATCAGCACCAAAAAGGATTATGACATTTCCTTTGATTATGATTTTGTAGCTTTCGGGGTAAACAGATTTGATGCTGATGCTTTGGAAATAAGCGGTTTGGATGCTGAAGATATTACGCTGATCAATAAACCGCTCAGCAGTGAAACCAGACTGCTTATGAAGAATGACTTGCTGTCTTTAGGATTATTAAATGTTGATCAAGAACTAGATTTCATTGATTACTGCGAAGCCACCGGGGGCAATTACTTTAAATTATCATTGGTCATTCCCAATGATCCCGATTCGGTGGATTATGGGAAACAATTGATCAGATTAACAAACTTAGAAAACCTGACCAATGCGCAGATTAACGCTGGGTATTCCTATAATCTCGAATATGAATCAACCATTTTATCGTTTGACCAAATAATTAATGCGGCTAAAGCCGCTTTGAGCATCGCAAGCATTGACTCGTTTGTACTTAATAGCGATAGCACCGGTATATTTTTATGGGACTATGAAGCAAACGAGGGCGTTGTAACTTTAAAGTTTTTTGTAATCAATGCCATAGTTGGTACCGACGCTGGGGGTACCTATGTTGATGATTTTACGATGGAATGGTTTGACCTTCAATTGTAGATCGAAAAAGAATTAAAAAGATTGCTAGTTACTTACCACCTAGAAGCCAAAACAGTAACAAAGTCAAAAACAAATGATTTTATTTTGTGAACGGATGAAAGCGAGCAATAAAATGAAAAGCAAAATAATTGATGAACTTAAGTTAATATTCTTCATATTCTTTGTGGCGGTTTTTGTACTTGCCCTTCTATATGAATTGTTTCCGAGTATCTTTCCGAAATGGGTGTTTTGGACAGTATTCACCATCCAAGGATCAGCCATAATTGGGTTGGTATCCCTTTACTTCATTAATCGATCTCAAAGAAAACTCAAAAAGTCATTCAAAATAGAACGATGGAGTTATGGGAAAATAAATACTTTTTGGGCATCTTGGAAAGTTCCCAAAAAGTGGATGGATACGTTCACGGAAGAAGAATGGGCATACGTAAGACGCATGGGGCGCTATGGACCGGATGCCATCTTTGAAATACTGGAGAAAAAAGGATATTACGTGGACAAGTTCTGGAAAGAACTGGAAAACGTTAATGAATTATTTGGATAATCAATAGGTTGAAAACCTGGTCAATTGGTAGGGGCTCAAGCGGGGACTTCATCCATCCCCTCTGGGCCCCTTTTATTATTAAAAGGGATTTAATTGGTTTAATTCCCCACCCGTAAACCCATTGTTGTTGTTATTTTTAATTTTTTTATGGTACAATATGGGTAATAAAATAAAATGTGATAAGGGTGAACCGATTATGAGCAAAGAATACGAGACAATTGAAGAGCGAGTCGGACGCAAAATCGAGAAAAAACAAAAGGCCATCCGGATAGCAAAAGGCGATGAAATCGCTGATTTGGTGCTGAAGAACGCGAATTACCTTAATGTCTTTTCCAATGAATTCATTCGGGCGGATATTGCGATTTCCGACGGGTTGATCGTTGGGATGGGAGATTATTCCGGAAAGGTCGAGTTTGACCTAAAAGGAAAACTAGTTGTTCCCGGATTCATTGATTCGCACATCCACCTGGAAAGTTCGTTGGTCAGTCCCAAAGAATTCGCAAAAGCCGTGGTTCCGCACGGAACGACGACCGTCATAACCGATCCGCATGAGATCGCCAATGTCATGGGAACCGAGGGCATTGATTACATGCTTCAAGCCACCGAAGGACTTCCGATCGATGTTCATTTCATGCTTCCGTCCTGCGTGCCCGCGACGCCATTAGATGAAAGCGGAGCTACCTTGGATTTCAAAGCCATTGACCGTTTCTATGACAATCCCAAAGTGCTTGGGTTGGCGGAGATGATGGATTTTGTTGGGGTCATCAATCAAGATGCCAACGATGTTTCCAAAATTCTCGCTTCGCAAGGCCATCACAAAAAAATTGACGGTCATGCTCCGAATCTGTCCGGAAAAGACCTGAATGCTTACATTACCGCCGGCGTTTATTCCGATCATGAATGCTCTACCTTTGAAAATGCTTTGGAGAAATTACAAAAAGGGCAGTCGATCATGATCCGAGAAGGAACCGCCGCTCACAACCTTAAAGCTCTTTTGCCGCTTCTAAGCGAACGTTATAACTCACGATGCATGTTTGCCACCGATGACAAACATCCAGGGGATCTGCTTAACGGCGGTCACATCGATTTCATCATCAAAGAATCCATCAAGAGCGGAGTCGATCCCATCATTGCTCTCAAAGCCGCCAGTTATCATGCGGCCCGGTATTTCTTATTAAACAACAAAGGGGCCATCGCTCCCGGATATTTGGCAGATCTGGTCGTCATTGACAGTATCGAAGATTTTAACATCGAAAAAGTATTCAAAAAAGGTAAATTGGTATTTGATGGGAAGACCTTGGACTTTGATGATCCGATCATTGACCCAGTTTTAACCAAACGGTCCCAAAAAACTTTCCATGTTGGGAAGATCACCAAAGCCGATTTCATCTTGACCAAACCGGCGGGAGTCATTGGTCTGATCAATAACGAGATCATCACCAAGAACTGCGGACTGGCGGATAAAGTTGACGTGGCCAAGGGCATTTTAAAGATCGCCGTCATTGAAAGACACCACTCGACTCATCACATCGGACTGGGTTATGTCTTTGGTTACGGACTGAAATCCGGAGCCATTGCCACCAGCGTTTCCCATGATTCACACAACATCATCGTCGTGGGCTGCACCGATGCGGACATGTTGATGGCCGCTAGGCGCATCATTGCGAATAACGGAGGAATGGTTGTCGTCAATGAAGGCAAAGTCCTTGGCGAAGTTGCCTTGGAGATCGCGGGACTGATGAGCAATCGGCCGCTTAAGACCGTCAATGACGAATTGGAAAACGTTAAGGAACAAGCTTACTTCTTAGGCGTATCCAAAGGAATTGATCCACTCATGACCTTATCATTTCTGAGCTTGCCGGTGATCCCGACACTAAGGATCACCACCAAAGGAATCTTTGATGTCATGTCTCAGAAGTTCCTATGATAAATAACCCGAAAAACCTTCGGGTTATTCTTTTTAAAGCAATTATGGATTATTCCTTGAATGAAACCGGAATTTATGGTAAAGTATTTATATGGAGGAAAAACAATGACCGGCAAATTTTCTAAATATTTAAAGGGCAAAAAGCCCATCATCAAAAAACTAATCGATTTGCTTGGCGAGAAATATTCGTATGTGAGCGTATTGGCCACGGATGTATCGGGAGTGAACATCGTGGTGGACAAAACTTCGACGAACGTTGTTCCGAGCGGGATCACCGAATCGGGATTCGTCGTCAAAGTTTTCAATGACGCCGTTTACAGCGAGTATTCTACAAATGAGATCGAAGAGAAGAACTTACCGGAGATCTTGGAGAACATCCAAAGACTCACTTCGGTAAAAGGATCGATCCCAAGCGTCAAAGTCAAAGTCCTGAATGAAGAACCTCTGACCAAAACCTTTGTTCGCAGAAACAAAGGAATGGTTTATTCAACCGATAAAATCATTGAGATCCTGAAGGGCTATGTTGAGGAAACGCTAAAGACCTCGCCTCTGATCGTCAATGCCCGCTGCAGCATCGAAAACACCGAGATCTCCAAAATGTTTATGTCCAAAGCCAAAGACTTGGAACAATACTACACTTGGAGCAATCCGCGAGCTTTCGTCTTGACCCGAAAAGACAGCAACACCCGCTATGCCTATGACGGATTCGGAATGAATTCCATCGAAAAAGGTTTGGGGGAATTAAAAGATTCCCTGGCCGCCACTGCCAAACTGGGACTTGAACTTCTGGATTCCGTGACTCCGACTCCGGGGATCTATGACATCGTCACCGATCCATCGATTACCGGTCTGATTGCCCACGAAGCTTTCGGACACGGAGTGGAAATGGACATGTTTGTTCGCGACCGCGCTCAAGCCAAAGAGTTCATGAATCTAAGGGTAGCATCGCCACTAGTAAACATGCATGACGGGGCGGATGCGGCATTCAGCGTCGCTTCCTATTTCTTTGATGACGACGGCGTTTTGGCGCATGATACCAAGATCATCGATAAAGGCATTTTGGTGAGCGGCATATCCGATGCTTTAAGCGCTTTGCAACTGGGAACCGAACCGACCGGAAACGGCCGCCGCGAATCATACAAACGCAAGGCTTATACAAGGATGACCAATACGTTCTTTGAGGCCGGGACTTCCAAAGTCGAAGACATGATCAAGAGCATTGAAAACGGGTATTTCATTTCTACGACCAACAACGGCATGGAAGACCCGAAGAACTGGGGGATCCAGTGTGCGGCTCACTATGGACGCGAGATCAAAAACGGGGAGTTTACCGGAAAGATCGTTTCTCCGGTCGTCATGAGCGGTTATGTCATTGATCTGCTTAACTCCATCAGCGCCGTTTCCAAAGACTTCAAAGTCGTTGGCAGCGGATCTTGTGGCAAGGGATACAAAGAATGGGTGCGCGTCAGCGATGGCGGCCCATGCCTGAAAGCAAAGGTGAAAATCGGATGATCAAACAAATAATCAAAAGCTTAAAAGAAAACCTTGAAGTAACCGATTGGCTGATCAGCGAAACGACCATTGAAAGCAGTCAGGCTTTCTATGTCTTGCAAAGACTGGAAACGACCAGAGTTTCCAACACCTGCGAATACTTGGTTACCGTCTATCACAAGTTTACAGATAACTTAGTTGAATATCTAGGCTCTTCATCCTTCGCCGTCAGCCATAAGCTTCGGAAGAATGAATTGGCTGAAAAAATCTCGGAAGCGGTTTTTGCTTCGAAGTTCATCAAGAACAAAACTTATAACTTGGTCAAGGGCGGAAAAAGAAAATCCTGGAAAGAAAAAGAATACGAAGACGCACCGTTCGTTTTACTGGATAAAATCGCCAATGTTTTTACCAGCGAAGCTAATGAACATGCGAAGTTTAATGCCCTGGAACTCTTTTGTAACAAAACGATCACTCATGTGGTTAATTCCCAAGGGGTCGATCTTTCCAAAACTTTGTATCAAGTAAACGTCGAAGCCATTCCATCCTTTGACGGCCCTCGCCAAAAAGTGGAATTGTACAAATACTTCACTTATAAGACCATTGATTTTGAAGCCATCAAAAGCGACGCGGTAACGGCTCTTAAAGAAGTAACGGCCCGTTACAGCGCCGAAAAGATCAAAGGCGTAACCAACATCGATGTTGTGTTGAAAGACCTTGACGTTGCCGAGTTCTTCAAGACCCTGATCGAAGATTATTCTTATGTCAGTGTTTATAAACAGAACACCGACAAGAAGATCTTTGATGACATCCAAAAAGACGCCGAAGGCGATCTGCTCAAGATCGCTTATGTTCCGTCTTCCAAAGCCGATGCTTTCGATAAGGACGGAGTCATTTTAAAACCGGTTGACGTCATCGCCAACGGCATCCTGGCCAGCTATTACGGCGGAAACCAATACGCCCAATATTTGAAGATGGAACCGACCGGGATCATGGATACGATCGAAGTCGAAAAAGGCGCGACCACCTTGGTGCGGATGTGTCACAAACCGCATCTTGAGATCATTGCCCTTTCGGGGATCCAAATTGACATGTACAGCGGCTACATTGGCGGCGAAGTCCGGTTGGCCCTGTATTATGACGGCCGGGATTATATGCCGGTGAGCGGATTGTCTTTCAGCGGGAACATCGATAAATGCCTGAAAAACATCATCCTGTCCAAAGAAAAGACCCAAGTGGCCAATTATCAAGGACCGAAGTATGTAAAACTTCCGGGAATGGATATTTTATAACCAACAGAAATTGAAGCGGCGAAACCAATATCGCCGCTTTTTTTGTTATGCAAAGATCCCTATTCATTAGGCTTTATCTCAAAAGAAAAATGTAGTATAATCTTATCATAAGAATAAATGGGAGGAAACGATATGAAATGGGTAACACGAGAAAAAGTTCATGTGGACCGGGTCGCCTGTCCGTGGCTGATCAAGAATTTCGTTGACAAGGACGCCCAGTTCATCTTTGTTCCCAGAGATACCGACCCATTAACAATTACTTACGGGATCCCTTTTGACATGAAAAACGTGGAACTCGGACATCATGGGGACGAATGTTCCTTTGATGCCATTATGAAAAAATATGGATTGACCAAAGACCTTGCCCTTAAAAAAGTCCAGGAGATCGTTCGGATGGCTGATACCGGGAAGACTGACCAAAATCCTTTGGCGTATGCGCTGGATGTTCTGGCCAGAGGTTACGGATTGAACTCCAAAGACGATCATGAAACTTTGCAACGAGAGTTTCATCTGTATGATGCCTTATATTCTTATTTTCGAAAAGAGAACGAAATAAACAAATCCTGAATTGGAAAGAGAAGAGCAGAAGCATGGCAAATAAACTTATAGAACCAATGGTTCATCCGGATCGAATCATCAACTATTGGAAAAAAGAAAAATTCATTGTGGCGGGTTTTGTTATCTTCGGGTTGGCTTTTAACAGCGCCATGGTCCTTTCCCCCATCTGGCAAGGAAAACTGATCGATTCGCTGGTTAGCGGAGCGGCCTTAAACGCGGTTTTGAAAGTGGCGGCGATCTTTGTTTTGTTGGTGGCGGGGATCCAACTGATGCGTTATTTCAAGCGGTTCTTCATCCGTCGCTTTGCGAATGTGACGATTGCAACCATGCGGCGCATGATCTACAATTTCATCATGCACAAAAGCACGACCGAACTGGAAAATGAAAACATGGGAAACCTGATGACAAGAGCCGTGTCGGATGTGGACATCTGTGTGGAAGGCATGAGAAAGTTCTCGACGGAAGTCTTTGATACCGGGGTGCTGATGATTTCGTATGTCATCGTGTTGTTTGCTTATGACCTTAAGATCACTCTGTTATCGATCCTTTTCATACCAGTGGCCATGTTTCTCGCCGAAGCCCTAAAAAAGATCATTTATCGCTATTCCTCCGCGTATCGCAAAAAAAGCGGGGAAGTCGCCGATCTGACTTTCGATCAGATCGATAATTCGATGCTGTACAAAGTAACCGGAAGGGAACTCGAAAACCGGAGGAAATACGAAACCCAGCTGGCGAGCTTAGAAACCGGCGCCATCAAAGCCAACATCCTGGAAAATTCCATGCAGCCGGTTTACAACGCCATTTGTTTGATCGGGATTTTGGTGGTCGTCTACCTCGGAGGAACCAAGACCATTGAAGGCGGTTGGACCGTCGGCGTCTTTTCCACGTACATCACCATGTTCATCGCCTTGGCCCTGAAGGCGAGCAAAGCCTCGAAACTGTTCAATTCGGTCCAAAAAAGCCAGGTTTCCTGGAAACGGATCAAGCCTTACTTGGGCGAATACACCGCCAAAAATGAAACCTTGGACCTCCCAAAAGAAAAGACGATCCTCGAAGTTACCGGCCTGGGTTTGCGCTACGGATCCGGAACCGAAGACGTCATATCAGATATTTCCTTTTTGGGCAAGCAAGGGGAGATCATCGGTGTAACCGGACCAGTGGCTTCCGGAAAAACCACCCTAGGCTTGGCTTTGACGGGAATGTATCCTTACTTGGGAAGCATTAAAATTAATGGAAAAGAACTCAAAGAATATTCGGAATTTGAAAGAAGCGAGATGATCTCCTATCTTGGGCATCAGCCGCAGCTTTTTTCCGACACCATAAACGAAAACATAACCATGGGTGAAGATCTGGATTTGGAACTGGTTTTAAGAGACGTTTGTTTGGATGAAGACTTAAAAGGCATGCCTGATGGGACGGCAACGCTTGTTGGAAACGCCGGGATCCGTCTATCCGGAGGCCAGCAAGCCCGGGTCGCCTTGGCTCGCGCTTTGGTTAAGAAACCGAAGATCATCATCCTGGACGATCCGTTTTCGGCCGTGGACATGAAGACCGAACAGACCATCATCAAGAATCTGAAGTCAAAGTACCAACAAAGCCTGATCATCCTGATCTCGCATCGGTTGGCGGTTTTTTCCAAAACCCATCAGATCATTTTGCTTGAAAATGACAAAAAGGCCGAATACGGAACCCATGAGGGACTTCTGAAAAGCTCCAAGCTTTACTCAACCATTTATCGCCTTCAGGCTTTGGGAGAAGGTGAATCGCATGCGAAATAATCATGTAAACAAAGCCGCCTTCCGGGTGGCCAAGAAGAACTGGATCCTTTTGTTATTGTTAGTCATTGTCATCGCGGGAGTGGTTTTAACCAGTCTGATCCCGCCCCAAATCTTGAAACGGATCGTGGATGAGAACCTGGTTCCGAAAACCGGAGACGGACTAATGAACCTAGCGCTGTTGTATCTCGGGACGGTCGGAATGATCGCCGTCTTTGATTTTCTTAAAGCCGCCATGCTTACCGTCATCGGCCAAAAGATTTCCAAAGAGATCCGCCTGACCATGATGCGCAAAGCCGAAAGAATCAATGCTTTGTATTTTTCCAAGAACGGGACCGGGAATGTGGTTTCCCGCTTTACCAACGACGTGGAAGCCATCAACTCCACCTTTACCACCGGGATCATCGGGCTGCTGATCGATTGTTTGAAGATCATCGGCATCATCGTCTCCGTTTTCCTTTTCAATCAAACGCTTGGTTTGATCGCTTCGGCGATGCTTCCCATCATATTTTTGATCACCAGATTCGTTCAAAAACGGACCTTGCAAGCCCAGATCCAAAACCGGATCCAGGTCGGGAAAGTCAACAATCACATCAGCGAAAGCCTGAAGAATGTTTTGATGATCAAATCCGGAAGCAAAGAAGCCTACATGGAGAAAAAATACACCGGATATCTGAAACAAAACTTTGACACGCTCGAAAAAGTCAATTTCTTTGACTCGATCTTTCCGCCCATTATTCAGATCACCCGAGTTTTGGCCATCACTTTGATCGTGGTGCTCGCGATCCCCGATCTGAATTTCATTGGCATCACCATCGGTATGGTGGCCGCTTCGGTCGAACTGATCTCGGATCTGTTTGCGCCGATCGAAAACTTTGGCACCGAACTGCAAGGCATTCAACAATCCGTCTCCGGGATCCAAAGAGTAAACGCCTTTTGCGATGAAGAGGAAGAATTCCCGAAGCAAATCGATTTAAAGGCCGAAGACATTTTACCGGACCGCTTGGCCGTATCGCTTGCTTTCAACGATGTATCTTTCAATTATGAAGAAGGTTCGGAAATTCTTAGCCAAGTAAACCTAAACATCAAACCGCAGGAGAAAGTAACCTTTGTTGGGCGAACCGGGGTGGGAAAGACCACCCTGTTCAAACTTTGCATGGGACTTTTAAAACCATTTGAAGGCAGCATTACCCTAAACGGCATCGATGTCTGCCTGATCCCAAATTCGGAAAAGCGGAAGCTGTTCGGGTATGTTGATCAAAACTTCCGTTTGATCAAAGGAACCATCGGCGAACAGATCAGCATGCAAGACGAAAACATCTCCATTGAGCAGATCCGCCAAGCCCTCGATTTCGTTGGCATGTTGGAATTCGTGGATTCTTTGGAAAAAGGTCTGGATACCAAAGCAGTAGGCGAAGGTCTGTTCTCCCAGGGCCAAAAGCAGCTTCTGGCCATTGCGAGAGCGATCGTGACCGATCCCGCCATCCTGCTTTTGGATGAAATTACCGCCAACTTGGATTCGATCACCGAAAGCCAGATCGTTTCCGTTTTACAAAAAGCCGGAAAATCGCATACCATCCTGTCCATTTCCCACCGGTTGTCTTCGATGATGGCCTGCGATACGGTCGTCATTTTGGAGAACGGACGGATCAGAAATTCCGGATCTCCGGAACTGCTGATCAAAAACGATGAATGGTACCAAAAGTTCACGGCATTGGAAAACATGAACCGAAGTTAAGAAACATAGTTCAACCAAAAAAGCCTTTGTCATTCAAAGGCTTTTTTAAAAACAAATTTAATGAAAATAATTGGCAATGAAGGTCTTAAGTGATATCATTAAAGAGGTATATATTTGAAAAGGAGGACAGGCATGGAAAAATCATTCAAACTCACGATTCTTCATACCAGCGATACCCACGGCTGTCTTCTGAACGAGGATTATTCCAAGAATGTCCGGGTCAGTTCCGGAATGAACATCATTGCCAACCTCATCAAATCCCAAAAGACCAAAAATACCATTCTCATTGATACCGGTGATGCGATCCAGGGCAGTCCCCTGCTTTACTTTCACCAGATCAATCAGCATAAATACCCCAATCCGGTAGCTGCCGTTTTCAATTACATTGATTATGATTATTATGTTCCGGGAAACCATGACTTCAACTATGGCATGGGCTATCTGGAACATTTCATCCATTCGCTGAAGGCCAGGACGCTCTGCGGAAACATCTTGAATGAATCCGGAGAACCTTTGTTTGAAAAAGCTTATGACATCAAAGAATTCCCAGACGGTCCCAAAGTCGCCGTCATCGGCATAACTACGCAGTACATTCCCAACTGGGAAAGCCCGGAAACCATCAAGAATTTCCAATTTGTGCACGCGGTGACCAAATGCCAGGAAATTGTGAAAGAGATCGAAGAAAAACATCATCCCGATTTCATCATCCTTGGCTATCACGGCGGGGTGGAATGTGATTTGGATACCGGGGAGAGACTGGTAGCCGATACCGGCGAAAACCTGGGCTTTCAGATTTTGGAGAGGATCCCGGAGATTGACATTGTTTTGACCGGGCATCAGCACCGGATCATCTGCAAGAAAAAGAATCACACGATCGTGACCCAACCGGGCGGATCCGCCCAGTTTGTTGGGAAAGTCGAAGTCGAATTCGAGAAAAATGATGACTGGGAAGTAAAGACCATGAAAGCGTCCATGCTGTCTGCGGCCGGATATCTTCCCGATCCGCGCATCTCCGAACTGATTGCCAGTGTCGAGGGCGAGACCCAGAAGTTTTTGGACCGGACCATCGGGGTGGTTCCCGATGACGACCTAAGGATAACCGATGGTTTCTTAGCCCGGCGGTCCAAGCATAAGATCGTGACCCTCATCAATCTGGTCCAATTAAAAGCCAGCCAAGCGCAGATCAGCTGCACGGCGCTAGGTAATGATGTCACGGGTTTCGATAAGACCATCACCATTCGCAACATCTTAAGCACTTACGTTTATCCGAATACTTTGGTAGTTTTGAAAATTACCGGTAAGAAACTACGGGAAGCGCTGGAAAAAAACGCCGAATACTTTACTTTGGAAGACGGAATCATCGTGGTTAATCCCAAGTTCTGTTCGCCGAAACCGGAACATTACAACTATGACATGTTTGACGGGATCGATTATGTTTTAGACATCTCCCGTCCGATCGGATACCGGGTCGCCTCGCTTTCAAGAGGAGGAGTTGACATTCTTCCCGATCAGGAGTTCTCCTTGGTCCTGAATAATTACCGGGCCACCGGCGGCGGTGATTTTCACATGTACCGCGGGCTGCCGGTCCTTAAAGAGATTTCCACGGACATCGCCGAACTATTGATCAATTACATCCGCGAACAAAAAGAGTTAAAGGTTCCTGATCCAAAAAACATTCGCATTGTTTCTCAAAACGACTAAAATGCGGCTTTAGCGAGGATCGCGAAATAGTTGTTGACAGCCGAAAATAAAGGCATATAATATAAGTGACCAAGTGGTCACTTATTTTTGTTAAAGGTGAAAGCATGAGCAAAAAACAATTGACGACCGAAAAGATCATCCAAGCCGCAATGGACGAATTCAGCGAAAAGGGGTATGAGAATTCCTCCACGAACGTCATTTCGGAAACCGCAGGAATATCCAAAGGTTTGATCTTCAAGTACTTTTCTTCGAAGAAAGGACTCTATTTGTTTCTGATTGATTGGGGAGTCAAAAAAATGCTTTCGGAAATGGAAAAATCAGACCTTCCGAAAAAGGGTGATCCATTTGAGAAGATCATCGAGATCATTCTTTGGAAGGGATTGTTCGCTTCCCAATACCCCCGGGAAACAAAATTGCTTTTGGAAGGTATTTCCAATCCTCCCAAAGGAATGGAAAGCGAAATTCAAAGTTCGTTGGAGGGACTTCGGGAATTCAGCCTCAACTCGTTTTTTTCCCAGATCGATTTCACCCGATTTTCGGAAGAATATTCCCGGGAGGATGTGCTTCGGAACATATCCTATGCCATTGAAGGCCTGCAAGCGGCCACTTTACGAAAAGGTCTGACTTTGGAAACTCTTCAGTCAGTCAAAGATTCCAGCATCAATTTTCTAAAAATAGTCATAAAAGGAATGGAAAAGCATGAATAAAATATTTGAAATCAACAATTTGGAATACCGTTATCCGAAAGCTCAAAAACAGACCATCCAAAACATTTCGTTTTGCGTGGAAGAAGGAACGATCTTCGGAATCCTCGGGCCCAGCGGAGCCGGAAAGTCAACAACGCAAAAGATCCTGACCAAACTGATCACCGATTATCAAGGCGAGATCAAGTTCATGGGAAAAGATCTTCGTTCATACAAAAAAGATTTTTATGAAGGCATTGGGGTGGGTTTTGAAATGCCGGTTCATTTCAACAAACTGACGGCCATGGAGAATTTGAAATACTTTGCAAGTTTATATCAAAACAATGCGAACTATGAAGAAATGCTTAAAACGGTGGGTTTGTATGAATCCAAGGACATGGAAGTTGGGCAGTACTCCAAAGGCATGAAAGTGCGTTTGAACTTTGTTCGAGCCATGCTTAACAATCCCAAAGTTTTGTTTTTGGATGAACCGACCAACGGGTTGGATCCGAAAAACGCCAAAATAATCAAGAATCTGATCTTGGATTTCCAAAAACAGGGCGGAACCGTTTTGATCTCGACCCATCTGATGGGCGATGTTGAACAGCTCTGCGATCAGGTGGTCTTCATGACGGATGGAAAGTTAAGCAGCATGGCTTCCCCAAGAGACTTGAAACTGCAGTATGGTAAAAAAGAAGTAAGAGTTGAATATCTGAATGACGGTAAATTGATCGCCAAAACTTATCCGATGAACAACTTGGGAAATAACTCTGAGTTCTTGAGGGATCTGAACGAAAAAGATTTGGAAACGATCCATACCGGAGAAACATCGCTTGAAGACATTTTCATCATCATTACCGGAGGAAAAGCCGATGCGAAGAATGATTAATCTGCTTAAGGGCGAATTGGTTCGCTTGTATAAGTACAAAATCATTTTGACCGGATTATTTGTATCCGTCATCTGGATCGTCATCGTGGCTTTGTCCAGCGCGGATACCGCGAAAATGATTGCCCCGCTTCTCATTTGGGCGGATGCCTCGATGATGAGCATCGTCTTCGTGGCCGCTTCGTTTTATTTCGAAAAGCAGGAAGCGACCATAAAATCGGTTTTGGTGGCTCCCGTATCCATCTCCGAGATATTGGTTTCGAAAGTCATCCCTTCGCTTTTGATGGGAACGATGTCCGGGTTTTTGGTGATTATCTTTTCCATCATCTTATACGGGGTCGATGTGCAGGTGTTTTTGCTATTTCTGTTCATCTTGATCGTGGTCGGCAGTCATGTGGCCATCGGGTTCGTGATCACGTTCTTCAGCAAGGATTTCGGAGCGATGATCGTTAATTATTTCCTGTATGCGCTGGTTGCCATGATCCCATCGCTGCTTCTTTCTTTGGGAGTCATTCCCGAAAAATGGAATTTGCTCATGCTGATCTCGCCATCGCACTGTGCTCAGATCCTGATCAACAGCGGCTTTTCGGAACAACCGCTCGGGGAGATCCTCTGGTCGGCCGGGTATCTTGTGGCGGTCGGATTAGTCCTTTACCCGCTGGTGGTTTATAAGAAATACAAAAAAATCGTCATTGAGGGATGAAAATGAAAAAATATTTAAGCCTTCTTCGTTATGAGTTTAAAACCATCGTCAAAGAAAGAATGAATGTTTTCATGCTTTTTTACCCGTTTTTGATGCTGGTCATCACCGCGTATCTTCTGCCCGCGATCATCGCAAAAACCGGAGCCCAAGATTCTCAGGGAACGGCCATCACGCTTCTGATCGCCTTTGTCATGCTCTTGGGGATCGGCGGGTACGTCATGGGGGCGATGCTCGGCTTCTCGCTTTTGGAGAACCGGGATGAGAAAACCATTCTGAATATTTCCGTCACCCCGATCACCGTTTCCGGATACGTCGTTTTCAAAGTGATCTACACTTATGTGCTCTCCTTTTTGGGAAATCTGATCATGGTCGGCGGGCTGAAACTGCTGGCCAGCGATAAATACGTTGTCACTTTCGGAGGCCAAACCGTCGGGTTGTTGGACAACTTTGACCTAGGGCGGATCATTGTTTTTGCTTTGGTCAACAGTTTTTTGGTCCCGGTTGTAGCCGCGATCGTTGGCGGATTGGCGAAGAACAAGATCGAAGGCTTTGCGATGATGAAGACCGGAGCATTGTTCATCATGATCCCGGCTTTGACCTTGATCCCGGAACTTCAGGGCGGCTGGCAATATGTTCTGGGGATCACTCCCAATTTCTGGGGGTTAAAAGCCATGCTCAATCTGGCGACCAACAATGTCAATGCAGCCAATCTTGGCTATTATGGTTATATGGCGATCGGGGTGGTCTATCAATTGATCGTCACCGTTTTCGCTTTGCGAATGTTAATTAAAAAAAGCAGTTAGGAGGTAAATCATGCAGTGGTATTATTGGGTTTTGATCGGAGCAGTCGTGGTTGCGGCGGGAATTTTGAAAGTCGTCATTTTTCAAAGAATTCAAAAGAAACGCAAGAGCAACCAAGCGCCGAAAGAAGAACCGCACGACGAAGACTGACCCTTTGTACGGGGTCTTGAGGTTATTAAACAAAGAAGAAAAAAGAGGCTCATTATGAAAAAAATCACCGCCGAAGAATATTGGAAGCAGTTTTTAAAAGCCGAAAAGCTTCCGGAAACGACCGTCTACGAGGAAATCTTTGCCTTTGGGTGGACGGAAACAATTGCGAAAAAACTGGCCAATATGGTTAGATCCGGGCAAAAGAAAGCGACCACTTCCTGCCTTCGGGCGTTTGAGATCGAGAAAGCTCCCATCCCCGCGGTGGGAGGATATTCCGTCATCACCGATTGGCATGGGAATCCCCAAGCCATCATCCGAAATACCAGGATCACGATCCTTCCTTACCGCGACGTCACTTTGGAAATTTGTTCGCGCGAAGGCGAAGATGATTGCCTAAAGACCTGGCAAAAGAATCATCGCGATTCCTTTGTCCGCGAAGGACAAGAACTTGGTTACGAATTTACGGAAGACACCAAAGTCGTCTTTCAGGACTTTGAAAAAGTTTATCCGAAAAAGCGGAAATAATCAATAAACAAAAAACAAGAAAAATTACTCCGGGACCATTTGTCTCGGAGATTTTTTTATTTTAAAAGACGGTTTTTTAAACTAAACTTCAAAAACTTTTTCGAAAAATAAAGCGATTGTGTTATAATTAAATGGTTAAAAAAGGGGATTTTTCTTAATCGAAAGGAGAAAATATGTCCAAATCAAATGCAATTTCCAAATTGTTTCTGATCTTTTTGGGGGTAATTTTAGCTCTGGGATTATCTGGCTGCGGAAAAAGTGCTGACGAACTGGCCGCCGAAGCGGTCGACGAGGCAATCTTAGGACTTCCGGAAACGGTGGTTTTAGGAAGCGAAGACGCCATCGTTCAAGTTCGGACGGCCTACGATGCTTTGACCGAAGCGCAAAAAGCTTTGGTTGTAAATCTTGAAGTCTTGGTTGAAAAAGAAGGAGCGCTGGCGGTCTTGATCGTAAACGACTTGATCGCGGGTCTTCCGGAAACGGTGACGCTGGCCAATGAAGCCGCCGTCCAAGCCGCCCGGACAGCTTACGATGCTCTGTCTGCGGCTCAAAAAGCTTTGATCACCAATTTGGCGGGATTGACCGCCAAAGAAGCCGTCATTGCGGTTTTGAATGCGGATTTAAGCGCCGCCAATTTCGTCATAAATAAAATCGATGATTTACCGTCAACGATCAGTTTGACTGACGAAAACGCGGTGGCATTTGCCCGGGCGGCTTTTAACGCCTTGAGCGATGCCCAAGAACTTCTAGTCACCAATCTGGCTGATTTGGTGGCCGCGGAAGCCGCGATTGTTTCTTTGAAAACGATCGATGCCGCCGATGATCTTTTGTTGGCTCTGCCATCAACCGTCGCTTTGGAAGATGAAACCCAGATTCTGGCTGCTCGAGCCGTTTATGAAGCTCTCTCCGGAGACGAAAAAGCCGCAATCACCAATTATCCGAAACTAACGTCTGCCGAAACTGCGTTGGCGCAACTGAAAGCTGATGCTGCGGATGTGGCGGCCGCCACCGCTGTCGACGGGTTGATCTTAAATCTTCCCCCGACCGTTGAACTGACGCACAAAACCGCCGTTGAAGCCGCGCGCAGCGCATATGAAGCATTAACAACTACCCAAAAAGCGCTTGTTTCCGCCCTGACAGCGTTAATGTTACGCGAGGAACGGATCGCCAATCTGGAAGCCGCTCAAGCCGTAAATCTTTTGATCAATGCCCTTCCGGAAGTCGTAACCACCGGTGACGAGACCGCGATCATTGCCGCTAGGACCGCATTTGATGCTCTGAGTGATCTTCAAAAGGATTTTGTGTCCAATCAAGAAGTCTTGGAAGAAAAGGAAAGAGACCTAGCGATTGCGAAGAATCCGGATCTGGCCGTGCTTTTCCCGGCCATTGAACAGGTCCCGGAACAGATCACGAGCGATTTTGACTTCCCGAAAACCGGAGGAGTGGTCTGGACTTACAAAGCCGGACAGGATACCTCTTTGTTTGATTTGGAAGCCGGAACGCTTTTGGTAACCACTTTCGGAGTGGCTAAAGTAACCCTGCTTGCCACTTACAATCTTACTTCTTTGGAAATTAACGTTGACTTTGGCCTTCTTCAAGAAGGACAGAAAGCAATCTTCTATACCGGCGCTACCAAACCGGCGGAAGGCAATACCTGGGACGGATTTGGAACTTTTAAAACTCAGATGGAAGTCGCCGGGTTTGGCGGTTATACCGTAACTGTCGGAAACAATGTCTATTTCATTTCGAAAGACGCATACATTCCGATCAGCGGAACTGTCGAAAACGAGAAGATTTCCCGCGAAACCTTAAGACCGCTCGGACTTACTTTGCAAACCGATTACAATAACAACGGTTTGAAAAACGGCGTGGCCGTGAATTATAGCGGCGCCGGAGCTTTATATCAGAATAACGGATCCGTCGCGGTGACATTCGATGCCAGCGACACCTACGGGCGACCAAATGTTCCAACCCTTTCGTACGGGTACGGAAAGATCATGTTCACCCAAAACGAGGATGGGACCTACACGGTCATGAAATATTTGGATACTCACGGTGGGGGCGACTCCATTGGCTCGCAGAACCTTCTAACCGTGACTTTGCAACCGGGTGATTTCTTGTGGTGTCCGCATACCTGGGACATTGACTACACTTCCCTGGGATATGGAACCAGACTTTGTCAGAAAACCGATGGCGTTCTGCTTGAAGGAACGATCATCGAAGTTGAACCTTATAAATTGCCGCCGGCTGATCTTTTGACCCTTAAGATGATGATTGGTTCGGCTCCGGAGCAGATCACCGTCGATACCATGCTTCCTCAGGCGGTTGGCGCCGTTTGGAGTTACAAAGCTGGAGAAGACGACACGGTTTTTGATCTGGAATCGGGAGAACTGAATAAACTAAGCACTGAATACAACCCGGTTGTGTTAGTCTTGACGGTTGGCAGTTTCTCGGAAGAAGTAACCGTCAATTTCGGTGTTCTTCGCGAGAATGAAACCCCGGCTTATTACGAAAATGCAGCCAGCAGCCTGACCAATCCGGTCATTGGCTGGAATGGTTATACCATTAATCTTCCAAGCGGCCTGGTGGCCATGCTTGGAGAAAAAGCCCTGATTGAACTGCGGGCCATGGAAAGCGGAGAACTGCTCCTGCCGCTTAGCGTCCTTCAGCCGTATACTACCACTCCGGTCACCGCGGCCAATGTTGGGATCATTTCCAACGGCCAACCGGCTAACCCGGGATACGGAGCAATGTATCATAACGGAAATGCCACCCCGATCACGTTCAATTCCAAAGACATTTACGGATATCAGGGAACGGCTTACGGACATAGTCTGTACGGTTATGTCATCATCGGTTCCGACGGACTCGTCAAGGCCAACCTGAACAAAGACACCCTGGGCGGGACCGCGGGCGTGGACATTGTTTTGCAACCGGGCGAATACCTCTGGTGTCCGCATGTTTATGACAAAGACCGCGTTACCAATTCGCCGTTCGCGAAAATGACCACCAACGTCAATTTCGAAGTCGGAGATTCGGTTGTCATTGAACATCGAATTTTTAAGACCGAGTTCCCGGCCGGAATCGTGGAAGCATTGATTGCAGCTTTACCCGCGACTTTAACCGATGCGGACATCGCCAAAGTCGAAGAGGCCCGAGCCGCTTTCACGGCGCTGACCGAAAAACAGAAATTAGTCGTTAGCAACCAAGCCGTTTTGGAAACCGCCGAGGCCGTCATCAGCGACGCGGAGAGTGATTTGGCCGAGATCGCGGCCGCGGCTCCGGCGCAGATTCTGGCCGACTACGCTTTGGATACGCTGGGCGGGACCTTTGCCTGGAGTTACCAAACCGGAGAAGACGCTTCTTTGTTTGATCTATCAACCAACAAAATGCTGATTCAAAAACTGGCCAGCGCGCCAAGGATTTTGGTGGTATCGTCAGTGCAGTTCCCAAGCATCAACGCCCAAGTGACCGTCAATTTCGGAATCACTCCGGTTGGCGTCACTCCTTCGATCTACGGAACTCCGACGGTCCCCGTCAATCTTTCGGATTATACGGCCAATGCTTCCTACGTCCTGCCGTTTATGGGATATACGATGATGTTTACGGCTCCGGATACCAGCCTTCGCATGCATTTCGTCATGAATTATGTTGAAGTGACCGGATTGCCATATGATTTAAAACCAGTTTTGGCCAATGCCAACATGGGCGTGCTTTACGCCAACCTGACCGGAGCGGAACTTTCGATCACCTGGGGCGATGTCTATGCCACTTCCGATCCGGCTGCTTATGAAAAATTGATCATCGACGCCACCGGAAAAGTAACGGCGATCGTCGGTGAATTCCTGCCGGCTGATGCTTTGATCATTCCGGCGGGCGGATATCTATGGTCACCGGGACTGAATGATCTTCCCGGAAGCGCGGATTCATGCAGTTATGATATGCGAACCGGACTGGCCGTCAACGATGTCATCCAAATTCAAAAAGGCTTGATCAGCCGGATGTTTCCGGGCTTCGCTCTTTCCGGATCGATAACCCCAGCCAACATCCTGCCAACCATGTTATGGAATACTACCAAACCCGCGGTCATTTCTACCGTTGGCCTCATCATTACCCCGCTTTTGGATACCGAAGTCACTTTGAGCGTTACGATCAACGGCGTTTTGACCGGCGAAGCGTTTGATGTCCTGGTTTTGGGACGCACGCCGATCACGGTCGCTGAAGCCATTGCTCAGATCGATGCCAACCCGGGCCAGATCCTGGTCGTTGACGGGATCATCATCGGAGTCACCGAGGATGGTTATTATTACATCGCTGATGCTACCGGATCTTTGTACATCCGCGCCAAATACGCCACTGGTGGGTTGTCCATCGGCGATTCGGTTCGGATCCGCGGAACCGGAACCGTTTATCTGGGTTATGACAAGCAATATGTCCGTCAGATCTCCGGAAACTATAGCGTCGCTCTGGTCGATGGATTAGTTCATGTCAATCCGCTTTCGGTCACCACCGCGACTTTCGCCGATCTGCCAATGCTCAGCGGAACCGAGATCATGACCCCGGAAGACGTTGCGGCCGTAAAAGCCAATGCTTTCTACGGGAAATACCTTCAAATCACCGGATATCTGACCATTCAGGGGAGTTACAACGATGTTTATTTGACCGCCAGTTTGGATGAAGGCGCAGCCAAGATCGGGGTTTACTATCAGTCCGTCGATCAGGAAGAATTGAAACTCCTGGTGGGAAGACAAGTTACTCTCGGCGGCGTCATTTACAATTACCACGGCCTTAACGGCTGGTCGCTCGGATATCTCGACGATTTCTCGTTCGTGACTCCTTTGACCGATTTGGAAAAAGAAAACTGCGCGAAAGCGGAAATCGAACAAGTCGTGACCGAAGCGATGAACGTTACCAAAACTTTGGCTTTCTTTACCGCTACCGAGTATGAGAATGCCTTGCCAGAGACGACCTATGCTTTTTCCAGCAGTCAAGTGGGAATCATCGCCAATAACGGAACTTTCACAGCTCCGGCGGTCGATACCGCGGTCGTCATCACGATTGTCGTGACCTTCAGCGAGACCCACAACAAAACCTTTGTTTATAACGTGACCGCTAAACCGGCCGCGTAAAAACAATACCCCAAAAGACGCCTTAAAATTCTAAAGGCGTCTTTTTTCCTTGCTTTCAAACATAAAATATGGTAGCATAATTTCGGAACAATTTTCCGAAAAGGTGCCTCCGTAGCTCAGTTGGTTAGAGCACATGACTGTTAATCATGGGGTCATAGGTTCAAGTCCTATTGGGGGCGCCATGAAAATATCACATTTGTCTATCACGGACAAATGTGTTTTTTTCTTCCAAGCGAACATATAAAGCGGGAAACAAAAGTCCGTCAAAGAAAGCTTTTGATGTTGATACTTGGGTAACGGACAAAATAATTGAAAAAAGTGGGAATTACTCATTGAAAATATTGGGAATAGTATTGACGGAATAGAAAATCAGGTGTATAATAAAAAAAAGCAGGTGCGTTATGAGAAAATATTTTCTACGTTTGATTGAAGAAAAAATAAAAAGCAAATTGAAATCATCCGGTGCGGTGTTGGTCGCCGGCCCCAAATTTTGCGGAAAAACGACGACCTGCATGCTTTATCAAAACAGTTTTATAAAATTAAACACCAAACAAGTCATTGAACTTGCAAGAATGAATCCGAAAGGGATTCTAAAAGGTAAGAGTCCTCGCTTGATTGATGAATGGCAAACAGTCCCCGACATTTGGAACCAAATCAAAGATGATCTTGATTTTGATTATCAATTTGGGAAATATATTTTGACCGGAAGCTCTACTCCAGCGAACAAAACCGAAATACACCACTCCGGAGCCGGAAGAATTACCCCATTGAAAATGAGAACAATGTCCTTGTTTGAAACGGAAGAGACAACCGGAACGGTATCTTTGTCTGAATTATTTAAGACCCCAGAAAAAGAAATATTTGATATGAATTTAGGTTTTTCATTAAATGATGCCGCCTATCTCGTTTGCCGCGGAGGCTGGCCGATATCCGTACAAGATGACAAAGATCTTGGACTGGAAATCACAAGAAACTATTATGACAGCCTTTTCGTGTTTGAAGACAGCGATAATGAACTGTTCCGAAATAAAAAAACCGAAGTGTTCAAAATGATTCTGCGCAGTTATGCGAGAAACATTTCGACGGAAGCACCTACTTCCACGATTATTGCGGATATTTGTGCATCCAATAACCGAACCTTTGATCGGAAGACTTATGACGATTATATGGACGCTTTGAAGGACCTATTTATCATTGAAGACATTGAGGCATGGAATCCGAATATTCGCTCAAAGACCTCAATCCGAGCCACACCAACCAGACATTTTGTGGATACTTCCATCGCCTGCCGCGCCTTAAACATTTCACCGAATGATTTACTCAATGATGCAAGAACATTTGGTTTGTTCTTTGAGGATATGGCGGTCCGGGATTTATCCATTTACGCCTCAACATTTGATGGGGAAATCAGACATTTCCGGGATAATGCCGGTCTGGAATGCGATGCGATCCTTCATTTGCCGGACGGTAATTGGGCTGCCATTGAGATCAAACTTGGGGGAGATAAATTGGTTAATGACGGAATCGCTTCGTTAACCACGCTAAAAAACAAGATTGTTCAGAAAAGTGATGAAAAGACCCCAGTCTTTATGATGGTTCTGACTGCTTGGGGCTCAGCATTCAGACGGTCGGAAGATGGCATTTATGTAGTCCCAATAAACTGCTTGAAGCCTTGATGGGATGACAGCGTTGAAAACGCGGATGCCATCATGGTCTTGGAACATGGCGAGATTATCGAACGCGGAAGCAACGACGATCTTTAAGCCATGAAAGGCCGGTATTACGAACTATATACCGGACTCAAAGAATTGGATTGATAAATTTACTAAATTGTGGCATGCCTAAAAAGGCATGCCATTTTTGTCATTTTCCCAAAAACCCCCGCTTTTGGTTCCGGGTTCAAAATGCGGATTTTTCGTTGCATTAGGCCGGGGTTTGTGTTATAATTAAAAAAGATTTGCACCCGAATGAGGGAGGTACTAATTAAATGAGCGAAAAAACCGAAAAGAAATTAACATATATCGTGGTTGGCGTTGCGGTCTTCGCCATTCTTTTGGTCATCATGTTATCCATTCCTTGGGGGGGAGACAAAGCGGCGATTGACAAGGAATACGACAGCTTGGACGGAAGAGACCACGTATTTGAGACCATTGATTACGACGATGTGATGAAAAAGGTCGCCAACGGCGATACTTTCCAAGTCTATATCGGATCGGGAGAATTGGCCCAGTGCGAACAGTTTGTTTTTGAAGCCAACAAACTTGCCAAAACTCATAATCTGGAAACCATTTATTATTTGCATAGCGATGAACTCACGGAAGATCAGATCACAAACCTTAAGATCGAATCCAGCATGGCCATCAGTTTTCCCACTCTCATTTATTGGGAGAACGACGGCGCGGCGAGCACGGCTTTTCATATCAGCAGCCTAAAGGATTTTTCTGGGAGCTATCAATCGAATTGGTCAATTTTATTGACGGAATATTTTAACGATTGTTACGAATAATAGGAGAATAAAATGAAACAAAAGGGATTCCGGAACCTGATGAAGTGGGCCAAGCCTTATGCCTGGCTTCTGTTCTTCATCATCTTCACAACGGTGATAAATCCTTTGTTGTATTCCTATGTTCCTCAGTTTATCAAATACGTTGTTGATGTCATTTTTGGAAACCTTACCGAAGGAAGCATCACGCTTCCTTCTTTTTTGACTCAGTATTATGCTTCCATCAGTGATCAATTGACGGCGATTTTGGTAGTTGGGATAAGTTTGCTCTTGTTCCAAGTCATCCGAGGATCCATTATGTTTTTGGATGGGTACAATAAAGGCCGTTTAGCCGAACGAATTGCATATGACATGCGAAACCGGATGTATTCTCACATTCAGAATCTTCCGTATTCCTATCACAGCAACATCGACACCGGCGACTTGATTCAAAGATGCACTTCGGACATCGAGACCATCAAAAGTTTCCTCAGTTCGCAGTTGCCCCAAATACTTTACATCGTCGGCTCGTTTACTTTCGGCGTCATTCAAATGAGTCAGATCAACCTGGATCTGATGCTCGTGACGCTGGCCATCGTGCCGATCAGCACCACCGCTTCGATCATTTATTTCCGTTATGTCAAACGGAAGTTCGAACAGATCGAAGGCGTCGAAGCCAAGATGACGACCGCCCTTCAGGAAAACGTGAACGGCGTGCGGGTCGTCAAGGCCTTCGCGAACGAGAATTTCGAAATAGACAAATTCCGGCGCCAAAACCGGGATTATAGCAAAGAAAGCCAAAAATTGAACGTCGCCATCGCCTGGTATTGGGGAGCCAGCGACTTTATGACCACCATGCAATACGCGGTCACCGTCGGGGTGGCGGTCATTCTGGCCCAGAAGAACCTCATTTCCTCGGGCGACATCATTGCCTGCTTGATGTACATCGGCATGCTCGTTTGGCCGATCCGCGGACTGGGAAGAATCATCGGCGATTTCGGGAAAGCGACCGTGGCCGCCAACCGGATCGATGAGATCCTGAAGATCCAAAGCGAATACGAGATTGACGGGACCGAAACTCCAGCCGTAACCGGCGACATCGTCTTTGACGACGTGTCCTTTAAATTCCCGGATACGGACAAGCATTTGCTTGACGGCGTCAACTTCGCCATCAAATCGGGCGAAACCGTCGCCATCGTTGGGAAAACCGGCAGCGGTAAATCGACGATTGCCAATCTCTTGGTCCGGATGCTTGATTATACCAAAGGCAGCATTCGCATTGACGGGGTGGAACTGAAAAGCATCAAAAAACGCTGGATCCGCGAAAACATCGGGATCATCTTGCAAGATCCGTTCCTCTATGCCACAACCGTGTTTGAAAACATCAAGATCGGTTTGAAAGACATTGACCCGGAGAAAGTTTACAACGCGGCCAAGACGGCTGCCATCCATAAAGACATCACCGCTTTCGATGAAGGCTACAACACCTTAGTAGGAGAAAAAGGCGTTACCCTGTCCGGCGGTCAGAAACAACGGATCGCCATTGCCAGAATGCTCATTTTAGACAAACCGGTCATGATCTTTGACGACTCGCTGTCCGCGGTCGACACGACCACCGATTTAATGATCCGAAACGCTTTGAAAGCGAAAAACAGCAAGCTTACTTCCATCATCATCACGCACCGAATTACCACCGCCAAAGAAGCGGATAAAATCATCGTGCTGGAAAACGGCAAGGTGACCGCGGTCGGAAATCATCAGGAATTGGCGGCCAAAGAAGGCCTATATCAAAAACTGTGGGCCATCCAGGGAGCTTTGGAAAGCGAATTTGTGAAAGTCGTGGAAGGAGGCGCATCCCATGAATAAATTTGAAGAAAAAGATTTCAGCGATCAGAAACTAAGTTTCAAAATTTGGAAGAAGATCCTGAAGATCGTCCTCAAACGAAAGAAGAGCGTCGTCATGATGATCCTTTCGGTTCTGGGGTTAGCCCTCTTGGATACCATGTATCCGTTGCTCAATGCTTTTGCCATCGAAAACTATTTTAGCGAAGTCCCGGATTTCTCAACGAAGTACTGGTTCTTCGCCGCTTATGTGCTCATCGCCATCGGTTACGGACTCACCGTTTACGGGTTTCTAAGGACCGCCGGAGACGTTGAAGTGGAAGTTGGTTACGAACTGCGCGATGAAGCTTTCAAAAAACTGCAACAGCTGCCGTTCTCGTATTTCGATAAAACTCCATCCGGTTGGATCATGGCCCGGATGACGTCGGATTCCCGGCGTTTGGCCACCATCCTGTCCTGGGGAATGGTCGATATGATTTGGGGCGGGTTCTCAATGTTCGGAATCCTGGTCGTGCTTCTCATCATCAACTGGAAGCTGGCTTTGGTCATTGTGGGGCTTCTGCCCATCCTCATGGTCGTCAGCATGTACTTCCGGAAGAAGATCCTGGTCGCGTACCGGGATGTTAGGAAAACCAACTCCAAAATTACCGCTTCGTACAACGAAGGCATCATGGGAAACAAAACCACGAAAACGCTGGTTTTGGAAGAAACCAAACTGCATGAATTTGACGGTCTTTGCACCAACATGCGCAATCAGTCCATCAAAGCCATCATCAATTCTTCCATCTTTTTCCCGATCGTCCTCGTTCTCAGTTATGTGGCCATCGCTTTGATCCTGCGGATCGGCGGCGGAATGATCCTCGATCCAAGCATTCCGTTTACCATTGCCACCCTGTATCTGTTCATCAGCTTTACTCAGCAATTCTTTGACCCGGTCATGCAGATCGCACGGGTCTTGGCCGAGTTGCAACAAGCACAGGCCTCGGCTGAACGGATCCTTTCGCTGATCGAAACCGCTCCGGACATCTATGACGATGAAACCGTCACCTCCAAATATGGAACCATGGAGAACCCGAAGAAAGAAAATTGGGAAAAACTCGAAGGCGAAGTCGAATTCAAACACGTTTCCTTCCGTTACAAGGAAGAAGAAGCGGTATTGGAAGATTTCAATCTGAAAGTTCCGAAAGGAACTTCGGTGGCTCTGGTTGGGGAAACCGGATCCGGAAAGAGCACCATCGTCAATCTGATCTGCCGTTTCTACGAACCGAACGAAGGTACCATCGAGATCGACGGTCACAATTACAAAGACCGTTCCATCGGCTGGCTGCACTCCAATTTGGGCTATGTGCTCCAAACTCCGCATCTATTCAACGGCACCATCATGGAAAACATCCGTTACGGCCGGCTCAGCGCCACCGATGAAGAAGTCATCGCGGCCGCCAAAGCCATCGGCGTGGACGAATTTACCAAAGACTTCCCGGACGGATATCTTACCGTGGTCGGCGAAGGCGGCTCGAAGATCTCGGTCGGACAGCGGCAGCTCGTTTCGTTTGCAAGAGCCTTGCTGGCTGATCCTCGCATCCTTATTTTGGATGAAGCGACCTCCTCGATCGACACCAAAACCGAGGAAATCATTCAAACCGTCATCGAAAAGATCCTAAAAGGACGAACCAGTTTCATCGTTGCCCATCGTTTGTCCACCGTCATCAATGCCAACCTCATTTTGGTCATCAAAGACGGAAAGATCCTCGAGCAGGGTAGCCATCGCGAGCTTTTGAATAAGCGCGGCGAGTACTTCAGCCTGTACAAAAATCAATTCATAAATGAAGCGATAGAGAAGTCGAAAGACGCAGAATAGCCCCCTTCCCGGGGGCTTTTTGCTTGAATTTTAATAGAAAATGTTTAAAAAGGCCAAACCGATTTTTGACTCTTAAAAAGGGCATTTTCCCAATATCCCGGCCCTCATATTGCATTTGGGCTGAAAGGCTAATACCGGGGGTATAAATTCCCGCCATCCGGGCCAAAACGGATTATGGGCCAAAATAGCCCTGTATTGCAACCCTTAAAAGCGTTGTCATGAAAAAAGGCGAAAAGAAAACTTGAAAATGAAGGCCGGTTACTTTATAATAGAGAAAGGGAGCTGATTAGCATGCGCTGTATTTTTTTGTATAATCCGATGAGCGGCAAGGAAGCCCTCATCAATAAACTCGATTTCATCAAGAGCGAACTGGAAAAGAAATTCGAAGAAGTCGTGATCTATTCCACGAAAAGCGCCGAAGATACGATCGAACGCGCCAAGCAAGCTTGTCATGAATTTGACGCCATAATCTTCTCAGGAGGAGACGGCACCTTCAATGATGTGGCTTGCGGAGTGGCTTCACAAGCCGTTCGGCCGATTTTGGGGTACATTCCTTCCGGAACGACCAACGACATTGCGCGAAATCTTAAAATTCCGCGCAATTTAAAGGGTTCGCTTAAGACCATATTGGATGGGGAGACGGTTTTCCACGATGTTGGCAAGATAAATGACCGTTTTTTCATGTATGTGGTGGCTTTGGGGACGTTTACGGGGGTCAGTTACCGGACCACACATGATGCCAAGAAGATCTTGGGACGTCTGGCCTATGCATTTGACGGTTTAAAAGAGATCCAAAACCCGTTTTTGGCCCAAATTCACTTAAAAACGGAAACCGCTGACCAACTCATCGACACACCGCTGGTTTTGATCCTCAATTCCATTTCCATCGGCGGGGTCCCATTCAATAAAAACGGACATCTCAATGACGGCAAGTTCGACATTCTGGTCGTGAAAAAAGGCGCATACAAAGGCATTCTGAACATCGCGAAAATGTTCATTCTCGGCCTACTTGGACTAAAGCGAAGCCATGTGACTCATCATTTCAAAGCTTCCAAGTTTACCATTGAGACCGAAGGCGAGCCGATCTGGTGCATCGACGGCGAAGCGGGACCAACCGGATCCGTGACCATCGAGAATTATCATAATTATTTGGAAATTTACATTCCGAAGAAGCGCAACAAGCAGACAAAGTCCCGAAACTTCCAATAATTTGTTGTTAAAAGACGATGAAAGTGGTAAAATAAGGGCACCCAAGCAAAGGAGATTAAGCGGATCTTTCATGGATCCGCAACAACGATATGATCGAAAAAGACGAAGCTCTAAAAATTTGGCTGAGTGAGATCGGGAACAAGGAATACTCCTATGATTTCGCAGGCAAGAAAATCAAACAAAACGACTACAATGAGAAAAATCAAGTCGGTTGGGTGATCACTTACCTGCGGCCGCTTAACCAGGGCGGAACCACCAACAGCGGCAATGTCATCATCATGCATCACCGCACCGCCGAAGAACGGGGAACCGCTTATCCGGAATTCTCTATCGACAATCAGCAATACATCATCCATCATGACGAAAAAGGCGATTTCTATTACGTAGAAAAAGTCATCTCCGAAGATGACGATGACGAAGAGTTTTTCATTTAAAAAAGAGTTTTTACAACTCTTTTTTTGAAAGCAGGGAGGAACTATGCGAATCATCGCGGGAAAACATAAAGGCCGGACGCTTTCCACTCTGGCCGGGCTCAATACCAGACCGATGATGGACCGGATGAAAGAATCGGTTTTCAACATCATCGGACCTTTCTTCGAAGGTCAGGAAGTGCTGGATCTGTTTGGCGGCAGCGGGGCTTTGAGCTTGGAAGCCATCAGCCGGGGAGCCAAATCTTCGCACATCGTCGATTCATCGAAAGCGGCAGTCGATGTCATCAAGGAAAACGTCAAGAATTTGCATGAAGAGGACAAAGTCTTCATCCATTTGATGGATTATGAACGGTCTTTGGCCCAATTCAAAAGCCATTCCCTTGTTTTCGACATCATCTTTTTGGACCCGCCATATCGGATGGCGATCATGGATGAAATCATTACCTTTCTTTTGAAAGAAAACATGATCGCGGATGGGGGAAACATCATCTGCCAATACCAAAGAAACTCTTATGTTCCAAAGGAATATGAGGGAATGCGAATAGTAAAGAATTATTCTTATGCCATCAGTGAAATAACCATCTATGAATTCCAAAAGAAATAATGTGCCCAAGGCGCATTTTTTCTTTACAATTCAAGGGTTTTAAGGTATAATAACCTAAGTTATGGAATATGTCCTGGTAGCTCAGCTGGATAGAGCAACGGCCTTCTAAGCCGTCGGTCAAAGGTTCAAATCCCTTCCAGGACGCCATTTTTGTTAATATATAGGCAGCTCATTTTGGGTTGCTTTTTTTATGTGCTTAAGTATTTTAAAATAAGTAACCAAGCAAATATTGAACTGGATTTGTATAAATACGTTTTTTTGGTTGAAAAAGTTTTGTTTTTTTACAGATGAAAAGGGTTCATCCTAATTGTACCAAAACAGGAAAGAGAGGGGTCAGATAACAAAACCTCCCCATTGAAATTTTATCCACCTTAAAGTATAATGAAACGTATAGAGCGGTCCAAAAAATGGAAAGTATTAGATTTCCTGTGGACTTTCAAATTTTAGCAATGTAACTAGATTAAAAAAAAGAGAGACACTTAGTGTTTCATGCGTTTACCACAAACGCACCATACACATGAGGATTTCCATTGCGAACAAAGGATATGCATTTCAGTCAACCATCAGACTGGTGTGATGCATTAGTCTTTTTGCTTTTTTGATAACGTATCGCATATATTTTCTATTGAATTCCAAATGACGAAAAATATGGAGGAATGAATGAAAAAAAGTTTTTCATGTTTTGTGATGTTGTGTATTTTCTTCTTTTTGCATGGATGTGTTTGGGGTTCCCCGAAAACGCCGGATACTGACCAGCCGATCTATGATGGCATGAATGGACTTTTAATATCTCTAAATCGCTTGGAAGAGGCTGATTACGAAGTCGATTTCGAAGCAATTTTCGATCAAACCGTTCAGAAAGAAAGTGCTCTTGACTTCCGAAAAAGGTCGGTCTCTTTCTTGCCGGGAATCAGTTTGTTATCCTCAGGAAACGAAGATGAAAATTACGATCCGGAAGACTATCTTCCTTTTCCCCAGTCGCCGAGCATATTGTATCATAAGAGTCTTTTTCAACTCCCTCCGGTGGTGAATGGGATGTATGAGATTACGGAAACGCTCAACACTTTCACCACAAACCAAAAAAGCAGTTTGCAGTACCTGGTAACCCTCCAAAGCGACAACGCCCGAACAATCGCCAATTGGGCGATCGACAACATTCGCATCATGGACACATGGATAAATTTCGAGGGCGTGGAGAGACTTCTTCACTACGACGCTGAGGGTGATGTGGTCGAATTGGTGCAAAGCCAAGGAACGGACGTTCTAAACAAAGAAACTTTTTCGATGATTCGCTTGTATTTCAACGATCAAGGGGAAGAAGTGGTTGAATACTGGCAAAGCGGGTATTACACCCTTAATGACACTGGCGATGACTTTGGGAGAATGATCAGTTATTATAATGTTGTCGGTGGACTCGATTTTAACTTCTATAATGTTTTCCTCGACGAAAATCGGGAATTTCAAGGTGCTTACGATTTGCTTGGCGTCAATCGCGACGCGCAAGGCCGATACCAATACTATAGGGTATATGAGGCTATTACCCCTTTTGCCAAGACAATGGTCGAAAAAGAACTCGGTTGGTATGAACTTGACTACGATTTTGATCAGATTACGGGTAGTATTGCGCCATCCGTTAACCCGAGTCCAACGATTTTCAATCCTTCGGCTGATTCCAATGTCTTTACCCTCCAATCGTATAGCGCTGGATTGTATGATGTTTATGTTTATTTGCCTGCCTTTGATGGCTTGGAAGCGATTTTGATTGAGGAAGGCGGACTCATCGCCGAAAATCCATGTTCTCCCGCGCAGCAAGCCGCGATGCTGGCCCATGGGATCCCCTTGATGCCTGACTGGTATGTTTTCAATGGAACGGAAGGAAATTGGTTTGAGGGCTTGCGAACATCCGAAGGAACGTTCTTGACAACCGATCCGATTTGGAACGATTCCGTGGACTTCCAACGGCTCGTGTTGAGTGTTCGTAATGAAGGCGAAACCGGATACACACAATACTGGAAACGTACAGGCGAGCTCCTTTTGCAGGTCACTGCGGAAAACGAACAAACCGCTTTGAATCAAATATTGGCCTATTTGAATCATATTGGGCTGACGTATAAATATGGTTCGACAACCGATTTGATTTCCGAATTCGCCCTTCTGATGAGTAATTATCAAGAAACGGCCGCCAGCATTTCGATGGTTCATCCGATGTTTGACATGCCCGATTCATTTGCAAACGATGAAACCTTCCGTTCGGCGATCGAATGGATGATCGGATACTTGGACATCGATACCGTGATTATGGACATGCTTCCAATTTATGATCGAATGACGCTTGAAGAGATGCAAGCACTCGAAATCGATCCGACGCAAGTGACGCTCCTCGACTTGAATGACTTGCTTGAAGGGACAATCAACTTAACTGGCGAGTTGCTTGATACAAGCGGTCTCATCCTCACGGGCGGACGATCGCCGCTATATCAAACAAATCAGCAATACAGCCTTTTCTACACGCTCTCGATTGGCGGAAAACAGCACCATTTCGCGACGGAAGCGCCCGTCACTTATACTGGACTTCCGTTGACGATTCAGGGAAACGAATTGTTTGATTTACCCGACAACTTACCGGTCGGAACGTATTTATTAACGATGTTTCTTGGCAAAAGGACTGACGAGGGTCCAATCCGTTTGACCAACGTGATCTCAGCCCCAATGCATTCTTTTGAATCATTCGAATTTCAACGTGATGCGCCTTTGGAAGGCGGATATTACCGTGTGAGGGTTGAATACTTGAATGCTATGTGTGTCGTGAATGTCGAATTCGTTAATTCCGAATTGGAATAAGTACGGTTTCCGAACAATCGGGTCCAGACGATGCTTTCATAGAAGACAAATGCTTCCTTTTGGCCTTATAAAAGTCCGTAGTTTTTCAATAGTCAAAACTCCTTTTTCGACGACGCTGATCATTATTCAGTCAAAGGCCATTTAACTAGCACGGTTAAAAAGATTGAATAGATCCCGCCCGAAAAAGTTTGAGCTCGTGTTCTCTATTTCACCCAATTTGACATCCGAAGCGATTTTTATTGCTTTTAGAATAGTTCTTTTGAATCGCCTTTCGCCCTTGCTTATTAGGTAGCCTTCTAAGCCGTCGGTCAAAGGTTCAAATCCCTTCCAGGACGCCAATTGATTTTAAGCAACACTCTAATATTATTGTTAGGGTGTTTTTTCAATTTTACGAGAAACCAATGAAAGCGATTGCAACAATTTTGTTTAAATGTTATAATGATATTACTTTACAGGAGGGTTCATATGAAACCGGGTAGAGGAATATTTGAAATTTAACGATTTATTTTGCCTAAGTAGTCATGAGATAAATAATTCAAAAATTAACTTGAACATGACTTGGGATAACGTTATTTTTTGATGGAATTGAACGCTTAAATATTGTGCCCGCTGCTGAAAACTACGACTCCAAAAATAAGCGGAAGGCTATTAGACGAAAAGATAAACAATAAAAAGAACACTTAATCCGATGCCTTAATGTAGAATCTTTTTTTTCAAAAAAAGCTCGTATCAATCATTGTTGGTTTAGAAATATTTGAGTAATCTCTATTAATCTTATGCCGCAAGTTTAATTACTTTTTTATGCATATTAATTGTGTTATAAGAGTAGATATTATAAAATAAAATATATAAAATATAAGGGAGGACGCACTATGATTATCTTTAATTTGATTCTGTTGGTGGTTATCGCTATCTTGTGGATATTTGTCGGAGCAGTGATACTTACCGGCTCCAAAGAGAAAAAATCATGAACATATTATTATTGTATTTTTCCTTGTTCATAGGAGACAATCTATTCCTGAAGATTTTTCTTTGGGTGTGTCTCTTGATTTTGGGTATCTACATTTTTATTTTGGAGGGAAGGATTATACTCATAAAAGCCAAGATTAGAATCCTTTTAAACAAAGTTATGAAAAACAAAAAAGAAGAAACTGATCCCGAAAAAATCAGTCCATTAACCTTTTCGAAAAAGAAATTGAGATTACTGATTTTGCTCTGGACAAGCATCACATTATTAACAATTATCCTTACGATAACATATTAGAGAGGTGATTTCTATTAAAAAGATTCTGACAGTATTTTATGGAGTATTCGCAATCATAGTGGGTATCGTAGTCCTGCTTCAGTTCACAAAAAATAGCATACAGGAAATCCAACTTCAAAATATGGGGATAATTCTGGAGCCTAATAGTGGGGAACTATCCGCTACGAATATAAAATATACACTTGGAACCCCAATTACTAACCTGCCTGAGCCAACCAAAGATGGATACACTTTTGATGGTTGGTATATGGATGAATCCTTAACAACACTTGTTGAACCAGGAGACATAATTGAAAAGGCCACGATTCTTTATGCCAAATATTCTCCGCAAACATATACTATTCAGTATATGGATGGGGATTTTTTACTATATGTCCAAGAAGCCACCTATGAAAGTGACCTAGTACTCGCTGATTTTCTTACTAGGCCGGGGCGTATTTTTGAGGGCTGGTATACAGATTCAACGCTAATGGACAAATATGAAGCGTCAATCATGCCAAGCCATAACCTGGTTCTGTATGGTAATTGGACGATTAACGAATATACGATAATATTCGATACGAATGGCGGAAACCCAATTGAATCGATAACAGAAGAATATCTGGTTGAACTCACCGGCCCGGAAGATCCGACTAGAGAAGGCTATACTTTCCTAGGCTGGTATACCGATGAAGAGTTTGAATCCCGGTATATTTTTTTGACAATGCAGGGAAGAGATATTACACTCTTTGCCAAATGGGAAATAAATGAGTATGAGATGACTTTCGTCGAGAACAACGGATCAAAAATTGCGGATCAAATAAAAAATTATAACGATACTATTCAGATTCAATCAACACCGGTAAGAAATGGATATACCTTTGATGGTTGGTATTTAGATACGGAATTCACTGTACTTTTTGATTTGACTGTAATGCCAGCCCAAGATCTAACGCTCTATGCTAAATGGATTATTAATCAATACACAATCACCTTCGATTTGACAGGCGGGTCAGGAGCCATAGATCCGATGATGGAGGAATTTGGTGTAACATTGACTATGCCAGAAGACCCGATTAGAACTGGCTACAATTTTGGTGGTTGGTATTTGGATTCGGAACTAACTAAATCTTTCATTGCCACAACGATGCCGGCCCAGGATTTGATGCTGTATGCTAAGTGGATGGTAAACCAATACAAGATTGAATTCGTCAACTATGATGGAACGATATTGGAAGGCAGTCAAAAAACTGTCGGTGATGATCTTTCTGCAATTGTTCCTCCAGTCGCTCCAAACAGATTAGGATACACATTTTCAGGCTGGAACGCGGTTTTTCCTGATGTCATGCCTTCATACAACATAACCATAATTGCTCAATATTCGGTCAATTCATATACAGTGGCTTTTCTGGATTATGATTTTTCTATTATATGGAGTGATAACTTTGAATATGGCGAGGATCTCTCATCGATAGTATTACCAATGGATCCGCAGAGATTCGGCTTCAGTTTCGATGGATGGGAGCAGATGCTGCCCGATACCATGCCTGCTTCGGAATTGATTATCAATGCTCTTTATCAAGTCAACACTTATTCAATCACTTATTTGAATTATGACAATACGGTGTTATCGACACTTGAGTTTGATTATAGCGATGATTTATCTTCCTTGATTGCACCTATAGTCCCGAATCGGGTGGGCTATTCTTTCTTCGGCTGGGACAAGACGATACCGAATTGGATGCCTGCAGAAGAATTGACTTTAAAAGCGATTTATGAAGCGGTGAGATATACCATAACATTCGAATCGAATGGAGGTACTTTTGTCTCTTCTATGACAAGTCAGGAAGGGCAAAAAATCTACCCTCCTACAGTACCAACTAAGGAAGGCTATATCTTTGACGGGTGGTACGTTAGTCAAGATTTGATTAATATATTTGAGTTTCTAACCACCCCGCCCAGAGACGTTACTCTCTATGCAAAATGGGTACCTGAAACATTCACACTCAGTTTTATGAATCACGATGGTACCATTGTGTCTTCGGTAGATGCTGTTTATGGTGAAAGTCTAGAATCGTTAACGTCGCCTATAGGTCTTGAAAGAACGGGATACAGTTTCACGGGCTGGAATCAATCAATCCCAGCAACGATGCCAGCGAACGATGTAACGATCACCGCAGCCTATACTTT
>Ga0247841_10001657_pt1 | contig 48308 bp, 32 predicted proteins | sample LaCruzMarch2015__2_FD_192410 | JGI IMG/M metagenome (GOLD analysis project Ga0247841, IMG submission 192410) | Freshwater microbial communities from meromictic Lake La Cruz, Castile-La Mancha, Spain - LaCruzMarch2015_18m | ecosystem: Environmental > Aquatic > Freshwater > Lake | place: Spain... | reverse complement strand
CTGCGTCCCCTCCTTCGGGAGGGGCGCAGACTCAGCATGCTCGCACATCACACAGCCTGCACTTGCCCCGCTCAATCCCATCAACTATCATGCCGGTGATGTCATCACATAGCGTGCGAAAGGACACGATCTTCCAACGGATCTTCCAACGTCGAGAGTTTCTCTTGACCAAGAGAACTCTCAGAACTATGATTTGAGCATATTGGAGAGTGGAGGTCGCCGTGAGTCCTGTCGAGACATTGTTCAAGAATCTCCCGCTGGATCTTCAGAGGGAAGCTGAAGATTTTGTTCTTTTCCTGTCGCACCGGTATGAATCGACATCCGCGGGGCGATCAAAGAAGCCATCGTGGAAGACCTTCCTGATGGAAACCTACGGTTGTATGGCAAAGTCTCCCATCCGCCGGGAAGATCAGGGATCATTAGAAACGCGCCATGAGTTGGCATGACCTACCTCCTTGACACAAATACCTGCATACGCTACTTGAACGGAACATCAATTCGCGTGCGACAGCATTTAACCGCTGTTTCAGAAGGGGAAATTGTACTCTGCTCTGTGGTCAAGGCAGAGCTTAATTTTGGCGCTCTGAAGAGCGCCCGCCCCAAAGAGAACCTGCTGAAACTCGCTCGTTTCCTTGATCGATTTGTATCTCTGCCGTTTGATGATCACGCAGCGGAAGTCTATGGCGAGATTCGCCTGAAGCTTTGTCAACGGGGACTGCCTATTGGTCCGAACGATCTGCTTATTGCGGCGATCGCCATGGCAAATCACCTCACCCTTGTGACCAACAATACGGATGAGTTTCGGCGAGTCTCCGACCTGCGGGTCGTTGATTGGGAAAAATAGCTCCCGCAAAGGGAGCATTCGACCACCAGCGCTTGATCTCCTGCCCCGGTTCAACAAACATACACTTCCGGGCCATTATCCCAAACCTTACGGGCGGCAAAACCGACTACTTCGTGCGCGATCCGCAAACAGCGTCAGCCTCCGCCACAGCTGCAGATGTATGTGCTCCGGTGGATTCATACTCAACACCCGGAATCATTCGGGCAACCCTTTCGTGGATGCGCTGGAGTTCTATTGGGTGTGCCACGCTCTTGATGTCGATCCGGCATCTACGTATTCAGAACTGTGCGCTGCATTCCGCGCATGCGAGCCCCGCAGTATGCGCTGCGCCCTGAAGTGAAGCGCATGTTTCAGGGCTGCGTTTTACTGCGGGGTGAATACCCGGAGAACCGATCAATCCGGCTCGTGGCAGCGGAAAGAACTTGAGCCAGAAACACTACGAGTGGCTCGAAGATAAGCAACTACAAAGACGACACTACAAAGACGCTTTTATGGATTTCAGATCCGCGAAGAACCGAGGGTCAAATTTGAACTTCTGAGGGACACCGATACGGACTCTTGGGAAATCGGGATGCTTCGGGTTCAACAGGTAGTTCCGCTCTGCGGGCACTACAACACTTGGAACACTGAGGAGCAGATCTTTCCCCTGTGCAACCAACCTGTCGCCTATCGACTGGGTAGTCGATGGCGGAGGATAGGCAGACCAGTTACGCGGAATACTCTTCTTATGCAATACTCGCACCATGTCGCGATGGAATTCAACAGGTATCAGAACATACCTGTCCATCGCCGCGGTATTCTCGATATGTACCAGCAATTCGAGTATGGCAAGCGCGGCGTTCTCAGCCAAATAGACTATCGGCGTCCCAACTGAATTCCAGCGGCCACCATAGCGCCTCGCGCCTTCGCCATCGAAAGCTCGGTTCGCGCAGGTCGCCCGCGTAATCCGCCAAGCCGTGATGTTCATGTGAAGACACCGTTCTCCAATCGGCCTAGCAGATTCATCACCTCTTCCGCCCCTGGCTCAGTATCCGCATATTCAAGGGGTGGGGTGTCGGCGAGCGCATGTTTGGGAGTCTTTAGCCATTGTCTCGCGCTGCCGGCATCGCCAAGAACCTGAACGGCCCGCATGAACAAGCGGGCGATGCGAATAACACGTTCGGATTCGTCAGACCGCAGGCGCCCTTCTTTGGCGCGGCGCGACAATGTTCGCCCCGGTATGTTCACCGTCGCGGCAAGTTGAGCGCTCGTAATTCCCATCTGCTGCTGAAGGACCTGTATTGTCGTTGCGGGAAGACCGACCCGGATCTGATCCACAACTGTCTGTAGCCCGGTTTGTTTGATTCCGATGATTTTGCTGACATCGGCCCAGTAAGTCGGCCGACCCACATGGCATTCCCATCTTCCTGTTGTAGCCGGGTTCCATTCTCTTCCCTCTGCAGTGAAAGCATCGGCCCTGTCGCGAGTCTTCCGTTCGATAGTATCAATGGTCATGGTTCCTCCTCATTGCCAAGTGGCCAATATGGCACAGCCATTTGGCTTTGTCAACAGTCACGCAACACTTCTTTCGAACTGGTTCTATTGGGGTACCCCTCGGGAATTCCTGCATTGACCGACGCCCCACCGCCTTTATTGCATTTTATGCTGGCATAAACTGTCACGATGCGCAATTAACGCCATATGAAAAGGACGTTATTGGATGATTTGATGAGATGGAAGTTTTTGCTGGCCGCAAACCATTGATTCTGAAAGGAGAAAGACAGAGCGGCACACTTGGCGCCATCCGCGACCTGCCCCTCTATCTTACAGGGCAAATCGATCGTCACCTTCCGTCATGACCCCACTGCAGCTGAACCCGCCTATGCCGCTCTTCGCTTGCGACATACGGCCATCCAGTGATAGCTTCATCTCATGTGCGGACGGTATACAATCAGGAAGCCGGGACGCGTGGTCCAGGTCTTCCAGCCGGAAGAGGTCAGCTTCGATCTCAAGAATCCGCGATACAACATAGCGCCAACTCAAATCATTCCAGTGGTGGCTGTTTGCGAAGACAAGAAGAGATTGCTGGCATCGCAGTGGGGCTTTGTGCCGGGATGGGCGCAGGATCCCCTCATCGGCAGCAGAATGATCAATGCACGCGCCGAAACACTGGCAATCAAACCCGCCTTCAAATCGTCCTTCCTTCACAATCGCTGCCTGATTCCTGCCGACGGATTCTATGAGTGGCATACCACCGGAAAGGACAAACAAGCCTTCTACATACACGCCGAAGACGATGATACGTTTGCCTTTGCCGGGCTTTACTCGGTGTGGAACGGAGCCGCAACAGGGCCGCTCACATCCTGCACGATAGTGACAACAGCCGCCGACAGCCTGATGTCCCCCATTCATGATCGCATGCCCGTGATCCTGCCGGAATCGAAGTGGGATGCATGGCTGGATCCAGGCGAGACCAGGGAGGAAATCATTCAGCGCATACTGCAGACACCACATGGCAGGCAGATGCGGATGTACATGGTATCAATGCTGGTCAACTCGCCGACAAACGATACCGAGCAGTGTATTGCCGAGTATCATCCTGGTCCCGCCAAAGACCTGTTCACCTGAGCGAGGAGGCTATCTTCTCGACTTTGTCCAAGTCGCTTGAGCTGATCACAAGGCAACATTGCTTGTCGTCATCAGCGGCCGTAGCATAGATGTAGTTGATGCTGATCCGGGCCTTGGCCAACAGCGTCGCAAGCCCGGCAAGTGCTCCTGCCCGATGGGGCAGCACTATGACTGAAACATTCTGAGCGGTATAGGATAACTTCGCCCCATCAAGCGCCTTCTTTGCTGCTTTTTCGTTATCCACGATAATCTGAACCAGGGCGGTGTCTGTGCTTTCCGCCACGGAAATGCCCTCAATATTGACGTTAGCCTTGGCAAGAATGCCGGTAACACTTGCCATGGCTCCAGGCCTATTTTCAAGATACAGCGTATATTGGATCTTTATCATTCCATCACGTCCTCTCAGTAAATCAACTCACTCGATCAACTGGAATCTGACCGACAGTTCAGTTTCGGATGCCACGCCGCCGCTCCTGCCCATGGCGGGTACAAACCTTGTCTTCCTTATAGCCTTAACAGCGGCATTGTCCAGCCCTGAATAGCCGCTGGACTTGACCACGGTCACAGAATCTACACTTCCAGAAGCATCCACCTGCACCTGCAGGGACACGGTTCCTTCTTCACCTCTCAGCCTCGACCCCAGCGGATAGACTGGCCGAACTCCTGAAACAGGACACACTGCTCCTTCAACTCCTTTATCTAAAACGTCAGCATCGGCTTTCTGCCCGGGAATTTCAGGCCCGGCCACCACCTCTGGCTCGACATCAACATCACTCTCTTTCGGGGCATCGTCAACAGTCAGATCCGGTTTATCCACCACCGCAACTGCGACCAGTTCTTCCTTCTTTGCGTTCGGTGCCGGCCCCTCCGGAATACTCACCGAAGGTTGCGTCTCACGCGGCTTTTGAGGTGCCGGTTCTTCCGGCTTGCTGTCCGACGAGAAGAAGGTCACCGCAAGACTCGATGCCCCCTGCTGGAAGCCTGGCATCAAAGCATCACGGCCGGTCTTCACCACAAAAATGCGATCCGCGCATACCACCCCGACAGCATGCAAAAGCACCGCCATGGCAAAAGGAATGGAAAGATCCCTCTTTATCTTCATGTTCATCAAACTGTCATCCCACCCGCTAGAAGCACGGTCGACTCAACTATCTCGCTGCATGCGCCGATGAGGTCGCCTGTTATACCGCCGAGTCTCCTTCTGCACCAGAGCCCGAACAACCTCGTAACAGCCCATCCCGCAAGAATCACCGCAAACCATTGCCAGCGCAGACCGCAAATCAAAGGGATCAGGACAACTGATCCTGCCATGGCCATGGATAGATGCCGCCAGTCCGCGCCCTGCGCAAAGGGCGCGGCCGTTCCACCGCCAGGCCGTGCATACGGATGAGTGGCCAGTAGAGCCGCCTGCATCGTTCTTGAAACCACGTACGCGGCTATGATCCACTTAAGCTCACCAGCCCCAATCAGCCGGCTGAAGCAGACCCATTTGAGCAGCAATACGCTCGCAATTGCAAGCACGCCGAACGAACCCACACGCGGATCTTTCATGATCGCAAGGGTCTTCTCCCGATCCCTCGCACCCCAAAAGCCATCAGCCCAATCGGCCAATCCATCGAGGTGTATGCCCCTGGTAAGGAGTATTGCCGCCACAACAAGAATAGCCGCACACCCTTCCGGCCACCCCGGTCCGGCCAGACGTCCGAACAAATCGGCGATTCCATACAGGATAAGGCCGAGAGACAGACCCGCGACGGGAAACCAGGGAAGGGCGGAAACCATCTTGTCGGCATCCCGGCCCGGAACCGGAATAGCCGTCAAAGTTCGGAACGCCGTTATCAAGCCGCCGCTCATTCTTCCTTTTCGCTCACACCCGCCGAGCTGAATGTCGCCATCTCATTATACACTTTCACCGAGGCCTCTATCATGGTCATTGCCAGCGCCGCCCCGGTCCCCTCTCCAAGCCGCATCCTCAGATCCAGAATGGGTTCAATACCGAAGTGTTTCATGAACTCCCTGTGCCCCTTCTCCTCGGACATATGGCTGAAGAATGCGTAATCCATGACGGACTTCTTCATCATGAGGGCCGCAAGCGCGCCGGCCGACGAAATGAATCCATCAACGACAACCGGAATACGATTCGCCGCCGCGCCAAGGATAAGGCCGCAGATACCGGCTATTTCCAGCCCACCCAGCGCGGCAAGTATTCCGAGTGGAGTACTCAGCAGCCCGCGATTCACCTCAATCGCCTGCTTAATAACCTCAATCTTGTGTCCGAGTGTGCCGTCATCTATCCCCGTCCCCCGACCGGTTACATCTTCCACGGGACACCCAAGATACGCCGCAAACAGCGCCGAAGACGGCGTCGTATTGGCTATCCCCATGTCGCCCGTGCCTATGAGTGTCACACCCTCCGCCCTGGCGGTGTCGGCCAGTTCCACTCCAGCCAGGATGGCGCTCTCAGCCTCCTCAACCGTCATCGCAGGCCCACGCGCTATGTTGCCGGTGCCGCTCCTGATCTTTCGTCTCCACAGTCCTTTTGCGCCTTCCAGCGCATCATCGACGCCCATGTCCACAACGACCATTTCGGCGCCAGCATGACGGGCCAGCACATTCACAGCCGCGCCGCCTGCCAGCATGTTCATGACCATCTGCGGCGTTACTTCCTTGGGATACGCCGACACACCTTCATCCGCCACGCCGTGGTCACCGGCAAAACATACAATTCTCTTCCTGCCCATGACCGGCTTGACAGACCCGGTGGCAAGACAGTATTTAGAAGCGAACTCTTCCAGTCTGCCAAGACTCCCCCGCGGTTTGGTCAGATCGTCAAGATGCGCCCTGATCGCCGCTTCAATCGTCCTGTCAACCGGAGCTATCGAATCAAGAACTCTCTGCACGTTGTTCACTTCTCGCCACCTTTCAAAATCACCGGCAGCCCGCTGACCATCAGAATCACATTATCAGCTATCCCTGCAATTGTTGCGTTCAACCGCCCGGCAATATCACGAAAATGCCGACCCGCTTCGTTATCAGGAACGATTCCCATGCCAACCTCGTTCGTGACAATGATCAAGTCCACAGTGGATACCTTGATCGCACCGAGGAATCCGGCAATCTCCGGAAATGCCTCCGTCTCCACACCATACTTATGCATCAGGTTGCCCAGCCACACAGTGAGACAATCCACGATCACCAGATCGATTCCCTCCGGCAGAGTATGCAAGACTCTCGCGGGATCCAGGGGTTCCTCAATAGTGAGGAATTCCTTTCCCCGCTCCCGCCTGTGCGCGGCTATGCGCGTCTTCATTTCGTCGTCGCACGGCGTTGCCGTAGCCAGGAAGACTTTCTTCCTCCGTAATCGCGCTGATTCAAGCGCGTAGCTGCTCTTGCCGCTCCTCGCGCCGCCTGTCACAAGTGTGATTGTTCCATGTTTCATATCAGAACCCATATGACACTCCCACCCTGAACGCCCTGCCCGCGGACGGATAGTAGGCCGCTTCCGTTCCGCTCCAATAACCCACGCTCGCGTATTGTTTGTCGAATACGTTATCCACAGCGACGAAAGCTTCGATGCCCTTCATCGCCCTTGGCGTATACCGCAGCAGCACATCCGCCAGCACATACGAAGAAAGCTGCTCGCAAGTATTGGCGTAATCGCCCCCGAGGTACTCGGTGCCCACGTAGCGTGCTCCCAACCTGAACGAGAGATCGCAGGGCAGGCCAAACGTCGCATTGGCGGCGGCAGTGTGGCGGGCCACAAGCGGAATATCCTTGCCGGAATTCAATCCACCGGTGAATTCAGCCGCCGTATAGGTGTAATTCGCATTGAGTTCAAACTTACTGCATGGGTTCCACGCCACCCCTGCTTCAACACCCCGGCGCCGCGTGCTGTCAAGGTTCTCATTTACATAGGTCGTCGGATTGAATGCTATCTCATCACGCATGTTCATCTGGAAAAGCGTCATCCGGACGTTTACCCGGTCTGTCAGCTTGATCTCAGTGCCAAGCTGAACATCAATGCCCGTCTCAGAATCCAGATTAGTGAGAATCTGGTCGCCGGCATACCCGTAGTAGCTCACCTGTTCGTCTACGAACGGATAGCGATAGATTGTGCTGACCTTTGCAAACACCTTTGATCTTTCCGGGAAGTTGTATGTCATCGAAACATTCACAGCACTGTTGTCGTGGGTCGTATCGCTGTCAAACAGACTGCCGCCGGCGGCGGTCTCGCTGCCACCGATGGTCGCCCTCTCAACGCGGCCGCCCGTTCCTATCACAAGAGACTTGGTTAGACTCAGTTCATTCTGAACATAGGCACCGAGTGTCTTCTTCGTAATATCAGCCGACGAAGTCTCTGTTTCCCTGCTGGTATCGGCAAAACGACGGACATTCATCTTGTCCACGCAATAGTCCACGCCTCCCAGCAACCGGTCCGCCCGATCCAGTATGCTCGACTCGATAACGCAATTCGGCATTATCCCAAAGGTGTCAATTGTCGTATCGGCAATGCTGTTCCAATACGTTGTCGTCCAGTCGAAGCTGTTGTTCTTCCTGCCGTACAGGAAGTTCACCGCCGCCTTGTTGTTGTCGCCGAAAACGGCCGTCAGACCCAGGTTGGCATTGTAGATGTCGTTCCGCGCGCTGTCATCCGGATTGGTGCTCTGTCGCGGATTCTGGAGCATCTGTTCTTTGGTGAGATAGTCGGGCATTTCATAGTCCGCCCTGTTGCAGGACAGCTGGAGCAGCGCACTGAGCGTTTCGTTCAGATCATAACTCACGCTGCCGCCAGCACCCCATGCTGAGAAGGCCGACCGGTCCCGGTACCCATCCGTGCTCTGACGCTCTGTATTCATCGAGTAGGACAGCTTGCCGCTCGATCCGGAGATCTCGGCCCGTTCCGTGTTTTCCCCGAAACTGCCGCCGGAACCGTGCACGGAGATCTCCGTGTCCTTTGTACCCTTATGGGTTACGATATTGACGACGCCAGCGACTGCATGGTCGCCATAGAGGGTGCTGTCGGAACCGCGCACAACCTCAATGCGCTCCACGTTGCTGAGCGGAATCTGCAGCCAGTTGATACCGGCCATGTCGGGCCGGTTGAGCTTCTGCCCGTCGAGCAGCACCAGCACCCTGCCATGAGCGTTTTCACCAAACCCACGCATTGAGATCTCGGCCTGGGAGGGATTGCCTGACGACGATCGGAACGAGATACCGCCCGCCTCCTGCAGCGCCTCCACAACATTCTCATAGCCGGCCTTTTCGATCTCCTTGTCGGTCACCACGGTCACATTTGCCGGCATCTGGGAAGCCTCCCGGCTATTCCTGCTCGCCGTGACCACGATTTCCTTGTTTGTTTCGACCGCACCCGAGGTTCCAGCCGCCACTGTAAATGCCATCGCCACTACCGCTATCCTTCTCATCTTACGCATTCTCCGCGCCTGTTGCAGGCGCATTGCATCGGGACTATTATCCTGCACGAAAAAAAGAGGGCCTTCGTCTTTGCAAAGCAGAGATGAAGGCCCCCGAATATTCCGTGTAAAGCCTCTCATCCTCTTTTCCCGCGAAAGAGCCTGGGACGGCATCGCTGCCATCCCTTTGATGAGTGTGAAGGAATCCGTCTCCTGGCTTCCGGCTTTAACCTACTCCCTCGCCTTCCCGCTCGCCTTGCGGCTCACAGTGGCTGTTGAGGATTCGTAGCCGGTTACAGTGGCGCGACCGCGTCCGATTTTCACGGACTTCCGTAAACTCCATTCACGCACATAACCATTTATTGAAAGAACTGGAACGGAGCGTATCCATGAGCCCACACCACGTCAAGGGTAAAACGGTTTCCAAGGTGCCACTCTGTAACAAGACTCAACGGCGTGCTTGCTTTTCCTGGTGCATTCTGACACCTTTCCAACATCACTATCTGATCGTATCTAAACCAGACAGAAAGGAACAGCGATGAAACATCATATGGCAATGTTGATCGGGATCTTCATGGTTCTGGGCATAGCAGGCGGATGCGTCACATCACAGGTTGCAGAGTCGGATTTCGATTCCGTCCGCGAATTCACGTTGAAGAACTCACAAGGCATGTCGGTCCGGCTGATCAACTACGGAGCCATAGTGACCGCGATCGAAGTTCCAGATCGCCACGGCAAGACCGCCGATGTGACACTTGGATACAACTCGCTGGAAGGCTATGTGAACGCTGTAGACCGCCCCTATTTCGGTGCCATTGTAGGACGTTACGGTAACCGGATCGCAAAAGGAAAGTTCACGCTGAACGGCAAGGAATACACACTGGCGACAAACAATGGTGAGAATCATCTTCATGGCGGAAACATAGGTTTCGACAAGGTGATCTGGACAGCCAATGTAACAGGCCCGAATACGATTCAGTTTTCATATCTCGCCAGAAATGGCGAAGAAGGCTATCCCGGAAACCTTTCGATCAGAGTCACCTACACATTGACCGACAAGAGCGAATTGCGGATTGATTACTCCGCAACCACGGACACGGCGACGCCGGTCAACCTGACCAGCCACAGCTATTTCAATCTGTCGGGTGAAGGTTCTCCAACCATTCTGGATCACCAGCTGATGATTTCCGCAAATGCCTTCACTCCAGTCAATCAGGGCCTGATTCCGACCGGAGAGATACGTCCGGTTGCCGGAACTCCGTTTGACTTCCGCACCCCTAAGACCATCGGAAAGGATATCGGCAATGACGATATCCAACTGAAGTACGGGTTGGGCTACGATCATAACTGGGTGCTGAATAAAGGACAGGGCGGCATGACGCTTGCCGCAACGCTCTATGAGCCCCGCAGCGGTCGTTTTATGGAGGTATTTACCGAAGAGCCTGGCCTTCAGTTCTATTGCGGGAACTTTCTCGATGGGCGCCTGACAGGAAAGTCCGGCAAACATTATGCGCATCGCAGCGGTCTTTGCCTGGAAACACAGCATTATCCTGACAGTCCAAATCAACCCGGCTTCCCTTCCACAATTCTTGAGCCCGGCAAAGAGTATAAGACTGCCACAGTATACAAGTTCAGTGTGAGACCATAGGCCAGGACGGCACGCCGCAAGCGGCGGAGCCACATGAAGAACGGACCATGCACAGGTGGCCTTGACACATCGTCGGATACACAATCCGGCGACTTGAAGTAAAGGCGATCACCGTCTAGTATGGCCGCAAATGAACTCGTCCTTGAAAGCAACAGCCCTCACTATTCTGTCATTTTCCCTGACGGGTCTGCGTTTGCATGCGGGGCCTGCGGCGGATCTGGGCGGGGAACGAATAGTTTCTCTTGCGCCCAATCTCACCGAGATCGTGTGCGCCATCGGAGGCGCCCACCACCTCGTCGGCCGGACCAGCGCGTGCGACTTTCCTCCGGAAGCCATCAAGGATGTGCAGGTGGTGGGCGGCTTCGGGGCCCCATCGCTCGAACGTCTTCTTGAGGTCAAGCCCTCCATTATCCTCGATGTGGCCCTGGCGGATGAAGCGCTCGGGCAGAAAATCGCCGACATTGGCCTGAGACGGGAGCGGATACACTGCGGTTCGCTGATGGAGATTCCTGAAGCCGTAATAGCCGTGGGCCGGTTGATCGGCCATGAATCCGAAGCTGAAAATCTTGCGTCAAATCTGAGGAGCGAAATAGAAGCGTTTCGTCTCCGCGCCGCTGCAACCAGGAAACGGCCGCGCGTGTACGTCGAGATCTGGTGCGATCCGCTCACCACGGTCGGAAGGACATCCTATATTTCTGAACTCGTGGCCCTGGCAGGCGGAGATAACATCGGGGATGAGGCCAGCCGGGATTATTACCAGGTCGGTCCGGAATGGGTGATCGAGCAAAACCCTGAGATCATCCTGTGTCTCTACGACACTGGTTCAGGCATGACACGCAAAGACAATGCAGGCGCAGGCATGGCGCGCATGGCAATGCTGCAACGATCCGAGTGGAAAGTCGTCAGCGCGGTCAGAACCGGGCGTGTCTACGACAATCTCGACTACAACCTTGTCTTGAGACCGGGTCCCCGTGTGACGAAGAGCCTCGCCCTGCTGGAGCGCAGTTTCCAGCAACCAGGAACCGCCGCAGCCATGCCCGGCGCCGCCGATATAGCGCACGCAAGTCAAAGGCTACGCCTGTTCAGACTTCTGGCAGCTCTCGTGGTTGGAGCCGCCCTCTCGTGCGCCGGGGTGGTATTGCAAGCCTTGCTGAAGAACCCGCTCGCCGAACCGTACGTTCTCGGCGTAAGCAGCGGCGCGGCCCTCGGGGCGGCCATTGCAATACTCACCGGCTGCGCAGTTGCGGGCGCCTTTGTGATACCGGCCATTGCCTTCGTCTCAGCCGGTATCACGCTGACGCTGGTTTACCTTCTTTCGCGCAGCGGCGGCACACCTTCAATCTACGGTCTAGTCATAAGCGGGGTTATCGTCAGCTCGATCTGTTCGAGCTTGCTCATGTTTATCATAACGCTCGCTCCCGTGTCCGGGATTCACGACATTCTCTGGTGGATGCTGGGTAATCTCCAGGTGACATCCTATCCCCTTCTGCGGGCGGTCGTGGTGCTGTCGGTTGCCGGGATCGCCGCGATATGGCTGCTGTCGCCGGATCTCAACGCACTGACCCTCGGCCGCGAAATGGCTCACTATGTCGGGGTCCGGACAAACGTGGTGATTCCGCTGGGGTTGACGCTGGCGACGCTGATTACAGCCGCCGCCGTGGCAATGGCGGGCTTGATAGGCTTTGTGGGCCTGATTGTCCCGCATGTGGTCAGGAGCCTGGTCGGTCCTGACCACAGGCGACTGGTCCCGGCCTCAGCCCTGGCGGGCGGTCTATTCCTCGCCTTGTGCGACCTGGCCGCCCGCACCATACTTGCTCCCGTGGAAATACCTGTGGGAGTCATTACTGCCCTGCTGGGCGGACCATTCTTCCTCGTGATCCTGCGGTCGCGCAGAAGACAGGGGTGGATCGGATGACGACAGCAATTTGCATGAAGTTGGTGTCTGCGGAATATGACGGGCGACGCGTCATAGACGGTCTTTCTCTTGAATTGGCTGAGGGCGAAATGGCAGCCCTGCTGGGACCCAACGGGGCCGGCAAAACCACCATACTGCGCGTGCTTACCGGGCTTATCCGCCCGGCTTCCGGCTCAGTGCACCTTTTCGGTCGCGACATCGCATCATTGAGCGCCCATGAACGGGCAAGACTCGTGGGCGTCATACCACAGGAACTCCAGATTCCCATGCCATTCCCCGTACGCGAGTTCGTGATGATGGGACGGACAGCATCGCTGGGCCGCTGGTCACCGCCATCGGCAAAAGACCGGCAGATTGTGGAGCGCGCCATGGCTTACACGGATACCACCGACCTCAAGGATCGCTCTGTGAGCGAACTGAGCGGTGGCGAAAAGCAACGGGTCATAGTCGCAATGATCCTTGCGCAGGAACCTCGGATCATACTCATGGATGAGGCCACATCGCACCTGGACATGAACCATTGCATTGAGGTAATGCAGATTGTAGAACGCCTCAACCGGGAGGAACTGGTCACGGTCCTGATGGTTAGTCATGACCTTAATCTCAGCGCGGAATTCTGCCGCCGGCTCCTAATTATGGAAAATGGCCGCCTGATGGCCGACGGCACGGCCGCAAACGTGCTGAGCGAGGATCTGCTGCGTCGTATCTATCGTTGTGATGTCCGCGTTCAGAAGAATCCCGCGACAGGGTCCGTGGTCGTAGCACCGGCCCGCCGGCTCGCCTCGGGACGGTCAGGCCGCGGAGTCGGCATACACGTCATAGCGGGCGGTGGATGCGGCGAGCAATGCCTCCGCAGCCTGAGCTTGTGCGACTATACCGTGACGTGCGGCGTCTTGAACCAGGCCGACAGCGATGCCGAAGTAGCGCTCGCGCTCGGTCTGGACGTGGCGCTGGAAAAACCTTTTTCTCATATAGGACGGACAGCGCTTGACGAAGCCAGCCGGATGGCTGAAAAGGCTGATGTGATTGTCGTTTGCGGAGTTCCCTTCGGCCCGGGTAATGTGATCAACCTGCAATTGGCGAAGAAGGCAATGAGCATGGGCAGGAAAGTTGCCGTGATGGATGGCATCGAGGCCCGCGATTTTACACCCGCACGTGAGGCAGAGAAAACCATTGGCGATCTCATAAGACAGGGCGCGATCAGGTGGAGCACCGTTTCGGATCTGCTTGCAGCACTGCCGGGAAAAGCGTAGATCGTTTTGTCGAACCATGACAACGTTACGGCGCAGTTGCTGCTGCGCTGTAGCCACGGCGCTCCGTCGCCGTGTTTTGGTCGGGGCCAGCGGGCCACCTTGGGAAAGACTTGAACCATGAAAACAACGCCACGCATGCTCAGAACAGTGCAACACCTCAAGGACTGGCGGGCTAGCCTTGGTGCCGAAGCGAAAGACGTAGCCGTTGTTGTCGGCACATTCCACATACTTCATCCCGGCAATCTAGCCGCCATACGAGCAGCAAAGAAATGCTCCCGTCACGTATGCGTTATCCTTGAGGGCGATGCTTGCGGCTCAAATGAATGCGACCGGCCTGTGATATCCTTGGCAGAAAGAGCCGAAATGGTAGCCGGTCTCAAGGACATTGATGTTGTGGCATCCTTCTCGCCGCGCGACGCGGCAAAATGCATCGCCAGCCTGAAACCTTTTCTTCTAGTATCATGCAAGAAGCAGGTTGACGGACCGTTGGCAGCCCGGGCGGTGGTCCTGGCCGATGCACGGGTGGTAATCCCGACTATTCCCGGATGCTTCACGCCGGACATTCTGCGCGCAATTCGCGACGGCAAAACGCCGATACTCTTGCCAAAATGTTATTCTCGCACACGCAGGACCTCCGGGGTCAATCCACGAAGAGGCAGGCTGGTTACGGTCAACGGCTGTTTTGACGTGCTGCACATCGGGCACCTGCGCTTCCTGGCGGAGGCCGCCACGCTTGGCGACAGGCTTGTTGTCCTGGTGAACAATGATGATTCGGTCAGGAGATACAAGGGTTCGACCAGACCGGTATTTCCCCTCGCCTTCAGAAGATCCGCGCTCATGGCGCTCAAACCGGTATCGGATGTGCGTCCGTTCGCCGCGGACAACCCTTTGCGCCTGCTTGAAGGGCTCAAGCCCGCGGTCCATGTCAAGGGTGGTTCCTATGAACCGGAGCGGGTCAAAGACGAACGCAAACTCCTCAGACAATGGGGAGGCCTGGTGGCTTTCTGTCAGATGGTGGAAGGCCGCAGTACAAGCAATTACCTGCGCAAGGTTTCGGACAGCCAGGATGACTGCCCATAGCTAGACCCAGCTCGAAAGCTCTGAATAACCAACAGCCAACAAGGAATATCCAACCGAACATCGGTCCAAGATGCACGGTTGCGTCTGATATCTAGCGACGGTTTGCGAATGTCTTTCCTTGGACGTTGGAATTGAGTGTTGGATATCGGATATTCGGTCTACGGCGCCTGCTGAACCCTCACATCATAGAATGCGGCAGGAGTGCTGGTATCGGCATCAAGATAGTTCGTGTCGGCACTTGATCCTGGAACGCCATTCGTCAATGGCGCGCCAAGCCAGCCTTCGAGCAAATTGGTCGTCTTGTAGACCGAGTAGGTTCTGCCTGTGACTGTAGGCCAGAAGATTTGGCTGCCGGCCATGCTGTTTGTAATGCCACTGACGGCCAATACCGACAGGAAGTTCGTCGGATCTGTACCGGCGATGTATTCCTTCCAGGCGACGTGGCCATCACCGTCCGTATCAAGGATGGCGGCGTTATTGTAGTCGTTAGTGCCGGGATAGTAGATATCCAGCCACCATTCAGGAGTGTCATGCGCCCATAGAATCGGGTTGAAAAAGCCGACAATGCTCCGGTTGTTGGTCATCGGCAGGGTTATGCTCGCCGAATTAGTGTCCGGCGCGATGCCATCGACAGCACCACTCCAGCCTGCGAAGTAGTAGTGCAAATTGGTTGTCGCCTGCACCACGGCATTAGAACTGGCCTTCATCCACGCGTTGCCCCCTTCAATAATGCCCAGGCCATTAGTGGTCACTTCAAGCCAGTACTCGGAGACTGCAAAATTGCCAGTGATGGTGCGGGCTTTGGTCATCGGCACCAGAAGGCTCGGATTGTTCGTGTCGCCGCAGCCATCCACATCACCGGACCATCCGACAAACATGGAATGCGGATTGGTCGCGGCGACTATCGTATTGGTGGAACCGATTACAGCCCACACGTTACCGCCGGAAATTGAGCCGTTCCCATTTGTAACAACTCCAAGCCAGTAATTCCCGGACGGGTACCATATGTGCAACGCTGGCGCATTGGATGGATCACCGTCGTATGAGTATGCCATTCTCAGAGTATTGTTGGCCAGGAACCTGTTGGTCATTATGAACACTATCGAATTGCCGGACACCCAGTTTGATTGCGCAACTATCTCGTTCACTATGCCGGCCAGATTTGGCGTTCGCTGGCTCGCTCCAGGAAAATTCGTTGGCCCCCACCATTGATTCAGCTCCCAAGTGACCCTGGCGGCAGTATTTGACCGCTGAGATATATTGCGCGTGGCGGCCACAAAGGCCGCAGCGTTGTTGGTCCGCTGGCCCATGATTACAACAGCGGTATTCGAAAACGTCTCATTAGCCCCTGTGAATTGAATGTATGCGTTGGTTACAATTGCGTTCTTTTCGAGGGCAATACCCGTGAATCTCATGCCGGTGTACCAGGGTCCAGTCGTCTCTTTGCGGCCAAGCGGCAATGTTTGGTCATCGAGACTCACGAAGGAACCGCCGATAGTGGACGTTTGAATTGCATCATCATTGGTCTGACAGACACGTATGACAGTGTGGTCCATCCCGTTCGTTACCAGCGCCCCGGCATTAGCTACGAACAGCGTGCTTGTCGAAGCGCTGCACTGGAGCGAACCAAGGTATGTCCGCGCAGTCAGCCTCGTGCTGTGCGTCAAAGCCAGCGGACTGGAGTAAAGATGGTCGTTCCTGGTAGGGATCGAGCCATCCGTGGTATAGAATATCTCCGAGCCTGAAACTGATGACGAAATCGAGACCAGTACCATATTAGTGAAGTAGTTCGTGGAGACTGATGGTGTAATCACCGGCACCGCAATGACTGTGGTACTCGTGTCGATTATCGTCCATTCAAACACCGTATTCCCGCCCAGGCGAGCATTGGCAGAAACATTGGTCAGCCCGACAATCACCGTTTCATTAGATTCGGCGCTTGAATCCTTGATTACCTGAAGTGGTATGTGCTTAACCGTGTCGTTCGGCCAGAAAACAAGGGTGCCGGGACTGAGCGCATAGTCGACGCCCTGACTTGCGGTTCCGCCAACAACACCGTAGGCGACCGTGACAGTATCCGTCGGTGACGGATACATCGAAACCGCTATGCTCACGGTTGTATTCGATTCATAGCCTGAGTCATGGAGAATCAGGAACGACACGGTGGGCGTGCCGTTGGTATTATTGGGCAGACCAGGTGTGCCGCCAAGGCTGGCCCCCACCCAGTTCGTCGGATCGTTACCATAGGCCGTGCAGTTAACCCGCTCCAGCGACGCTCCGCCGTTGTCGGCCAGTGTCGGCCACGGTGTATTGTCGCCGTAATCGACTTCATCGATCAGGACGTACGGCACCTCGAAATGAGTATCCTGCGCAACCGGCTTCTTGAGTCTTACCACGTCGCCGCCATTGCCAAGCTGCCCGCTTCCAGGGCCAAATATCCTTACCGCCGGATTCGTCAGGCCCGTCGTCATCCGGAACTCATCGGCGGCCACCCCCACTATCAGGATATACTCGTTGGTATTGATCCATGTGTTGGTCGGGAAAACGTACTCCAGACCGCCAGTAAGCTTCCACGTGTTCGTCGGCTGCCCGAATTGGAGGTCAAACAGCGGAATGTTGCTGCTGGTGATGTTATGAAGCTCAACATATTCTTTCCCGCCTGCCGACGGGTTGTACATGATCTCGCTGATTACCACCGGGCCGACCTTCGGATAGGCATTCGACGCATTTCTGGTCAGGTCGCTCATTGACGTAAAGTCCACTACCCCGTCACTGCGCGTGTACCTGCCGAAACTGGTGCTCCGTTCCGCCGGCCCGAAGTCAACGGAAGTCCTGTAACTGGTAAGATTGGTGCTTGCTCCGCCCGACGACAGGTATGCGGAATCACCCATTTCGCTGAACGCGAAGCCTTTCGCCAAACCCAACACATTTGTACCAAAGTGATTGTACTCCGTGAAGTTCGTGAAGCCATGCGGCGGAATTATGACGCTGTTGGTTATCCTGAACGCCGTCAAGTTCGTAGCGCTGTGGCTGATAAACCAGTTCTGTATGTTTATGCTGTTTGTAGTGGTATTATAGAGCTCGATCCAGTCGCCGACATCCGGAGTCTCACCATGCGAGTGGGAAAGCACCTCGCTAATGACTATTCCATACGCGGCAGAAATGTCATCGGCGCCTGGACTGCCGCCGTTTGTGGAGCTGGGCCGCCAGTATTCCGGCAGATCCGGGTTGCCGATTGATTGATTTGGCGTTACCGGAACCAGCGAATAGCCGCCGCCATCAGTTGTTGGATACCAGGCATCATTGTAAGTAACGTCAATAATCGTATTTCCGCCCGCATCCTTTATTCGAAGTCTCTCCCCGCCGTTGTCCAATCCGCCGCTGAACACCCCATTGTACGATCTACCGGGGTACCTGTTGGTATATGAGACCGGATCTTTTACTATGACGTAGAACCCACCTGCAGTGAGATTCGTAGCTGGAAAGTCGTAAGTGACACCATTGCTGAATGTCAGACCTGAAAGGTTCAGCGTAACTCCGCCGATATTCTTGAACTCCAGAAACTCATCATTCCCACTGGTCAGCGGATTATACATGATCTCTGTCATCCGCAGATAGTTTGTCAGGTACTGCATCATCGCCCCAAACGCCGTTGTTGCGGCTACCTCCTCTGAGGGCAGCGATTCGCCCCTTTCATGCCAGGCCTTGACCCGGTAGTAGTAAAGGGTGTTCTGTGATATCAGCACATCGTTGTAGCCGTTGGAATTTGCGACCACGTTGGTCAACCACGACCAGGTCATTCCGTCCAGTGATCGCTCTATCTTGAAGCTCTGCTCATCGCCGCTGTTATCCTGCCAGGCAAGATGAATCCCGTTCGTCGGAACCGTCATAACCGCAGCGGTAAGATTCGACGGCCACATCGGTGTCGCACCGGCCGGGAACAAGGCACCCATGTAGGCGCCGTCCGATCCGCCGGCCAGACAAGGGGAAATGCCCTGCAGCCTGTAGTCGCCCTCGCGCGCGTCCTTGAACCATGGATTCCGGTTGATGTTCGAGACCCCGGCATACAAACCATCCCATGGTTGTTCAATGTCGCTGTAAGTGACCGCAGCTCCGTTTGTAACCGAAACAGTATTGCTCCAGCAGATGGTATTCCATGTCACCGACTGAGCCCCGGCCAATCCCACCCCGCAGCCTGCTATCGTGTTGTTGAAGTTGGTCGCGGCTGTAGCGGTCTCAACAAGAAGCCCGGTGCTGCAGTTGTTCAACAGGCTGTAACAAACCGAAACGCCGGCGGCAGAGGATCCGATCCTGACGCCATTGCCTGACATTCTGGAGATGGCGCAGTTGGTAATCATTCCCGCGGCACCGGCCTGGAATCGAATACCGTCCACGCCGGCGTTCATGGAATTAGTCACCGATGTGCGACTCACCACCACAGTGGAACCACCAAAAAGCATCCCGCAGTCGCTGAAATTACGGAAAAGGGAATCCTCCACCTGGACCGTGGTGTTACTGAACGAGGTCTTCTCAAAATCGGAGACTATGCAGCGTCGAAGCTGAACCAGGCTGGAGTCGGCGGCTGAAACAATACCCACCGCATCTCTGTTCTCGCCTATCCTTGAATCGTCAAGATTCACCTGCCCGCCAGCGCCGACTACAACCCTGCCGCCAGACGCCCGTACAAATGCCCCGGAAATGGACGAACCGTTCGCCTCGACCGACCACGCGGATGTTCCGTCGTACGGGTAGAGATAGACAAAACTATTGGTCGTCCCCTGGAGCAGCAGTGGACCACCGGAAGCGACAATCTTCTGGCCTGAATCAAACATTATCACAGTACCGGCCAACACTGTCAGACTGCCGCCTGGCTGAACCGTCACAGTGCCGGAAACGCGATGGGTTATGTTGTTACTCCAGATTACAGGCGTCGCAATATCGCCGGTTTCAGAAGCGGTATTCGTGCGCAGAATCACGGTCAGGTTTGTGGCAATGAGCACATTGCCGTAGTAATCAAGTGTCTTGATTGGTATAGAGTTCACGCCGGCTGAAAGAATAATACTGTTGGTGGTGCGCCACTTGCCATATGTGTTTTCCATATCCGCGTTCGTCCACGTATTCCATGCGGCAGGAATCCCGTTTATCAACAGGCTGGCGGTATAGTCCTGTGGCAGTTGACCGGAAAGCCTCAATGTTGCGTTTGTTACCACGGCAGCAAGATTCCCCTGGTACACCGCATTGCTTACAGCGACAGTCAAATTCGTCTTGAAATGCGGTACAAGGTCGCTGCGCAACGTATCCGCGTTACTCTGGTACGTAGTCCGCCAATTGTATCCAGGGTTGGTGTTGGTTGCGCCGGTCCCCATCTGATCGATCATAACATTCATGTTCGACGTGGACATCACGTCGTTCAGCACGGTCAACACATCTCCCGCGTAGAAGTAGACCATTGGCGGATTGAAAAGAAAATTGCGTACCGTCCCCTGCACGCCACCGGAGAAACCCCACGGAATCCTGGCGTTAGCGGAGCCGACAAGGAGCACGTCACTGAAATCCCAGGGCCACCAGGAGAATCTCATGGTCTGATCGCCATAGATGCGCATTTCATCGCCCGCAACGCCTGCTGGTCTGAGCATGCCGGGCTCGGAGTTGTTAATCGCGGTATTCACCGCAAAGAGTCGTGCCCAATCATGAACGTCACTGACCCAGTTCGTGACTTGAACCGCTAACTGCGCAGCGGGCAGATTGAGGACGTAAGTAAGATTCGATAGATCAGCCCAGGCCGTGACTGGATTCCCGGTATTGCATCCATACCCATGACCGGCGGTCCCGGTCTGCCGGTACTCCGCCAGAGTATCCCAGTGGGAGAGATCGCCCACCCGATAGCCATCGCCGTCGGCCTTGTATTCATTTCCATAATCACCAGGGTAGAGACGTCGCGCCACGTCAACGGGCCGCTCCACACGAAGATACATGTACTGACCCAGAGTGTCGGATTTCGGATTGCCGGGCGTCAGATAGGTACCGTTCATCCAAAGCCGCATCAATGCCACCTGCGATGCCGGATTGCCTGCGCGCGCCGTAATCTTGTACCCGAGAAAATTATTAAATTGGTTCTGATAGTTAAAATCGACCTGATTGTACCCGTCATGAGTCTCGCCGGCCGGCAGTGCAACCGAGTAGCTGTATGGAGGTACACGCGTGCTGCAGCGTTGCTTGAATGCGGAGTTGTAGAAGATCTTTCCATCAGATGTGATAAGCGTTCCATCCAGCATCTTGTAGGTGTCGCTGGTGGAACCACTACCAGTCTGCGCCCACAGCTGAGTCTTTGCGACTTGCGTCATTAGTATGTGATATGTGGGGTATTCCCCCGTGAAGCCGGTATCCTCGCCAAAACAACAGAGATAGGAGTACTGCTTGGAAGGCAAATCCGTCACCGCCACTCCTGATCGCGATTCCGGAGGATAGACCGCCGAGGCCACCGCCCAGAGATCGGTGGCCTGAATCCTGAATTCAAGGAGTTGTCCATTAGTCGGGGGCAGACTACCGTATGGCGGAACGGCCCTTGAATAGATGCCGTCACCGGCCGTCACATCGCCGTTGTATCCATTATCAAACATCTCCAGTTCCTGGTAGACATTCGTCGGATTGGCATCCCACCGCCAGTACACCTTCGTATCATAGATCATTCCAGACACACGGGCTCCGACCCTGCATGAAATTGTTACAGATGAGCCAGCGGGCGGAACAGGTGGATCATGCCGGACGTCCCCTATGACCGGTGGCGCCATCGGGTCATAGACGCTGTTGGCCCTTCCTGGCGTCCCGCCATACCTGACATTGTTTGTGGAGATGGCTGCGTTGGTCGAGTCTGCCCATGCACCGTAGAATTGGTTCTCGATAGGCGCGAAACCCGGATTCACCAACTCAAGGGATGACCCATCCCCGTCCGATGGCCCGAAACCTGTGTATCCGATGGTCTGGACGGTAACCCACTGGTCATTCACCAGTCGCGACAGTGTGAGCCGTTCTCCGCCATTCTTGAGCGAACCATTGTAGTTGCCGATACGGGTGATATTCGTGATTGTCCGGTAGGCATTTGAGAAAGCAACAACGTCCTCGCATACAACCAGATAGGCACCAGTGCTTAGCGTCGTCCCCGCTGGAAAATCGAAGGTAATCCCGTTGTCAAAGCGATATGAGGACAGGTCAACAGTGTTGGTTCCAGGGTTATACAGTTCAACATACTCAGTCTTGTTGGTAATCAAGATCCACGAGCCGGAACTGTTGGTTTTCCAATTTTCATAGGGGTGATACATGATTTCATTGATAACGACCTCCCCAAGCACCGAAACAGCGGAAAATGCGAGGAGCAGACAGCAGGAAAGGTACGCAGCAAGCTTGGCGGCTCTGCCGTAAAATCCCTCGCTGCAACATGTTGTATGACTGTATGACGTTGTCATGTTGGGACCCGCCAACCCTGATGCCTTTCCACCCCTTTACCAACCAGTATGTTACACGCTACAGGCCCTGATGTCGAGTCCTGATTCCAATCCGACAGCACGCCTATTCGCGTTATACCTACCCTGGCACAATCCAGGTCTTTATGATGGAATCACCGCTTGCTCGAGCCATCTTCACCTTTCACCTCTGCGATTGGGACTAGGCTTCGCCGCGACATAAGGTCACGGGAGTTCGAGGTCATAATTACAATTGCTGATTTCGCCATCTTGCGGTGCGCGGCAAGCGGCGGCCCTGCAAGACTTAGACCTGTTTCCGCAGTTCGCCTGATACTGCCAGGAGGAAATCGCGATTGTCAGCGCACACGTAGCGCATGGTTCCGCCCATCCGGCTGAAGGTCTTCAGGTAGCGCTGATAGTAGGCCGCGTCCGACGGGGCCGGTTCCTTGCCGTCAGCCCAACCACCAGTTGCCGGAATCAGGTCCACCACGGCAATGTAGTGATCATCCCTGCCTTTCCTCTTCTGGAGCTTGATGTTCCGGCACATTGAAAAAGACTTTTCGAATATCATCGGCGACATCACGGCGGACCCAACCGACATGTACACACCGCCATCCAGCCTGGAAACGCTGTCGGCAAAGGTCAGAAAGTCACGCAAACCGGCTCGACCAATCGCGCCGCCGTTGTTTGCCGGATGCTCATAGATGATGTCGTGCCCTATCATGGGATGACCGGTGAACGGAACCTTGAGCCTGCAGGCCGCCGCCTGGATACTGTATTTCTTGAAGGGGTGGCTAACCGGCAGAAAGCCAGGCTTGATCGAAAACTGCTTTACGAGTCCTAGCAGATCAGCCGCTGCCGCGCTGCGGTCGGCATCAAAGCCAATACTGTCCCGTACAACGCTTTCCAGATCTGCTGCGTCCGGAATCTGCAGCCCGCCTTTCTGGATCATCACGCCAACCGATTCACCATAGCCCAACCCCTCGTATGCGCCCACCGCTATGGCAAGGTTTATATAGTATCCGGTTTCCTGCCAGATTCCGAATTGCCCGGCTGCTATGTTCTCCCTCACGTATTCACTCGTGGCTCCCTGGTATGCGATCTCCCAGTCGTGAATAACACCTGCACCATTTGTCGCAAGATGTGTCACCCAACCATCTTCAATCAGACGGCGAAGAACCAGCCCAAGTCCGTTCTTGATTGTGTGGGCACCAAAAGTCAGCATTACAGACTTACCAGCCTTGCGTGCGGCAGCGATCCGAATGACGGTCTCCTTGACAATCCCGGCCGTCTCGCCGGACATCACGCGGGGCTTTGCATTAACCGGCACATGCGACTGTTCTATCTGCACCTGGTTCTTCCGCTCTTTCAGCGGCCTGATAGCCAGCCGACTTCTACTGAACTGAGGATAAGGCATATTGTTCCCCCACTGCTAGTTGGACCATCATCGTACTGGTACTCCGCGGATTGTCAATGCGTGGGTGAGAGGCCGGAAATTGATTTCAGTACTTTACGTCCCACAGAAACAGCCCCTGTGGCGGAGCCGTTGGCACGCGGGCGGTCCTCACCTTCGACGTCAGAATTGTTTTGGCTTCCTCCGGCGACACCGCACCATCGCCAACTCTGATCAGAAACCCGGCAAGGCTCCTCACCATCTTGTAGAGAAAACCCTCGCCGACAGCCGCGATCACGATTTCCGGACCGCGCCGCTTCACTGTCAAGCTCATGAGATTGCGAACCGTGCTCTCGACCACGCGATTCGGATTTGCCGTGAAAGCCGCAAAATCATGCCTGCCCACCAGGTATCCGGCAGCTTTAGCCATGGCGCCGGCGTCCAGCGGGTCCTTGATGACCGTCCTGTAAAGTCTCAGGAAAGGCGGCACAACTTCCTCGTTCCAGATGAAATAGCGATATTCCTTACTGACAACACTGCGACGCGCGTCAAAATGATCCGCCGCCAGGACATTTTTCAACACGCGCACATCAGGCGGAAGTATCGCGTTTATCCCCCTGGTTAGCGCACGGCGGAGATCATCATCGCGAACAAAGTCAGCATGCACCACTTGTTTTCGCGCATGAACACCCTGGTCCGTCCTGCCGCTGCCGTGCGCTATAACGACCTCGCCGGTCACCTGCTTAATTGCCTGTTGAATGGTTTCCTGAACGGTGCGATTGCCCGGCTGAATCTGCCAACCGGCATAGGCCGAACCGTCATACGCAAAGGTTATTTTGTAGCGTGGCATGGTTGTCAGTAGTCAGTTGACAGCGAACTTTTTTGCGGTCCCGGTTCGCTGTTCTGCTGTTCTACGGTTCGCCTTCAGAATGCATTAATTCGTCCTGCCGGTAGTTCTTCCGGTCAAGATAGCTCTGCAAAATCACCTGCGCGGCGAGCTGGTCGCGGATATCGCGTCGTTTCTCCCGGCGCGCGTCGCCATCGATCATGGCCCGCTCCACCATTGCAGTGCTGAGCCGCTCGTCCCACGTTTCAACGGGCAGGCCGGTTTTCTCGCGCAACAGCGCGGCAAAAGCGACAACACCCTCAACCGCCGGACCCGATGTCCCGTTCATGTTCAGGGGCAGACCGACAACTATGGTGCCAATCTCTTTCTCGGCGCAGACCTTCTTGACCTCGGAAACAGCACTCTCCACGCCGTTCACAATCACGACCCGCAACGGGGTCGCTATGATCCCCATCTCATCGCTCACGGCAAGCCCAACCCGCTTTGATCCGTAGTCAATTCCAAGCAATCGCGGCATAATCCGGCTTCTTTCCGCCAAATCGTGATTTCAATTCGCAGTCCAATAGCTCGTTCCCATCAGAAGGCAACAGAGGCACTCCGCGCACGATACTCTTCCCACCTGCACCCTTCGTTTCCTTCGTTACCTTCTGTTCGAATTCGTGTCCGGCCGCAAACTACAAAAGATCCTGGTATGCGCCATTATCCTTCAATAAGCTAACCAGTTTCTTCACGTCTTCGGCCTTGTCTTTCCTGCAAACGAGAGTGGCATTCTCAGCCTGCACAACTATCAGATCATCGACTCCTATCAAGCCGGTCAGGCGATTTCCAGCGACCACAATATTGCCTCTGCTGTCAATACTCTCGCACTTTCCGATTCTAACGTTCCCATCGCCATCCTTCTTGAAATGATTCTCGATTGCGGCCCATGAGCCGACGTCATCCCAGTCGAAGTTGCACTTGGCCATAAGAATATTCCGAGCCTTCTCCATTACGGCGTAGTCCACCGAGATCTTTTCAAGCCGGCCGTATTCTCTGGCCAGCACGGCATTGAATCTGGATGTCCCAACCACAGGCTCAATCCGCCTGGCCATCCGGTACAACACTGACCTGTGCTTCAAAAGCGCATTTTGGATCGCCGTAACCGACCACGCAAACATACCCGAATTCCAGAAGTACTTGCCTGATGTAAGATAGCGCTCAGCTGTCTTCAGGTCCGGCTTCTCCACAAAGCGTAATGCCTTGAGAAATCCTGTCTTTCCAACGGCTTTCCCGCCATGTCCTGCCTCTATATAGCCATAGCCGGTGCTTGGACATTTAGGTTCTATCCCGATCGTGATCAGCACATCCTCCATTGCAGCCTTCTGCAAACAGTTCCGGATGGTTTCCTGGAAAACCTTTCTCGGCCCGATCAGATGATCCGCGGTCAATATGCAGAAAACACCGTCAGGCGAACGACTGCGGACAACAGCTGACGCAAGGGCAACAGCCGCGGCCGTATCCCTGCCGACCGGCTCACCAATGATGTTTGCGCGCGGAACTCCAGGAACAACAGCCCGTATCGCTGGAACAAGACTGGCAGTTGTGATGACAAATACATTGTCCGGCTTGATGAGGCCGCCAAGACGCTCAACCGCGATACTTATCAACGGCTTCCCGCCGACAATCGAAAGCACCTGCTTCGGCCTGCGCGAAGTACTCAACGGCCAAAACCGCTCGCCCTTACCACCCGCCATTATCACAGCAAACTCGTTCTTCATGAATAGTCCTCCTTGTAAGATGTTTGATGTCAGTGGTCAGTGGTCAGACAACTCACGTCAATCCCCCATTCAGCTCCCAAATCCTGTACAGTCCATAAAGCGTCAGGTCAGGCTCAATGACAAACTTCATATCCAGTCCGCGAAGCGCTTCCGCCGCATTGCCGCCCGTAGCACACAGGACCACGTTCTTTACGCCCATTGCTTTTGTAAGATACCTCACCGTTTCCCGGATCAGTCCCCGATAGCCTACAACCGCGCCGACCCGCATCGCCTCCTCCGTACTTCTTCCTATGCCGCCGTAGGGATGCAATCTGCGTAGTCGCGGCAGGAGCGCCGTCTTTTCATAGAGGTAATCGGTCATCAGTGACAGCCCCGGCGCAATCGCCCCGCCAACGTAGGCGCCATCTGCTGAAATAACGTCGAAAGTCAATGCGGTTCCGAAATCGGCAACTATTGCCGGAACACCGTGTCGCCACGCAACAGCGACAGCATCCGCCAGCCTGTCCGCGCCTATTGTGGCTGGCTTTGGGTACCTGATTTTCACCCCAAGATTGAGCCTGTGGGTGACAACAATGATCCGCCCGCGGACAATGCGGCTTAGCTCGCCCATCCATCGTTTGTTCACGGAGGGTACAACCGAGCAAAACACAGAGGAATCGGGACACAACCTGCCAACCAGTCCCGCAAGTGACCGCCGGATATTCTCCGCGCTGCAGGCAGCCGTCTTAAGCCGTGCCCTGCGCGCAATACGCCCGCCGGCCCACAGACCCATGGTCACTGACGTATTTCCGACATCTATGAGAATTATGTTCACCAGCCCCTCGATACAAAAGAAAGTCCATCCGCAGATTTCGCAGATTAACGCAGATCAGCCCGGGACATTCAACTCCAGCGAAAGATCGGCGGCCGGTGCGGAATGGGTGAGGCATCCAAGCGAAATAGCGTCTACCCCAGTCCGCGCCACACTCTCCACATTCGCCAGCGTAATCCCGCCGGACGCTTCAAGCCGACTCCTGCCCGCGCACAACTTCACGCACTCGCGCATCATGTCCGGCTTCATATTATCGAGCAGGATCCATTCCGGCGAGCCCTTAAGTGCACTGAGGAGTTCGGATTCGGTCTCAACCTCAACCTCCACCGGCAACCCACGATACTTCCTCCTGATCACAGCAACAGCCTCGCCCAGGTCGCCCGCCCCACACCCCGCCCACAGGCTCCTGTGGTTATCCTTGATCAGAGCCATGTCATGCAGCCCCATACGATGATTCATCCCGCCGCCGCAGAGCACCGCGTACTTTTCGATCACCCGGAGACCAGGCGTGGTCTTGCGCGTATCAAGAATCGTAACACCATACCGCTTCGCCTCGGCCACAAACTTGCCGGTCAGGGTGGCTATCCCGGTCATACGCTGCATGAAATTCAGCGCAGTCCGCTCAGCCGTGAGAATTGACCCAGCCCGGCCACTGACAGTCATTATCACATCGTCGCACTTCACCGGCCTGCCATCAGCGACCAGAATCCTGACCTTGAGATTGCGATCAACCTTCCGGAAAACCGCAGCCGCTATTGTCGTGCCGCTCACCAGACAGTCGCCGCGCGAAAGCACTACAGCCTCAGCCTTGGCGGAAACCGGCACCAGCGAACGTGTCGTGACATCGCCCGCCCCGATATCCTCTTTCAGGGCACGCCCGATCAGCAACCGGACTTCCCGGCTGTCGGCAATCTGAGACAATTTCACTGTCCGTTTCATGTTTCCTCAGAAGAGTCATCCGCAGATTTCAGATTTACGCCGATTCAGAAAGAGCAAGATGAACAGAGAACAACAAACTTCCGTTCAATCTCACATTTGTCCTCGTCGAACGCATTTTCCGGTCTTTGGTCTATAGTCTACTATAGTCTTCCGCCGAAGTCGGATCCGCCTCTGGCGGAAAGGTCTATGGTCTATGGTCTTCCCGCTTCCTGCCTCCACACACACGGCATATAGCAGCCTTCGAACTGCGCATCGCTCGTCACCTTGATTTCAAGTGTGTTCTCCAACCTGCAGTAGTTGGTCAGGTGATCCTCGGAGTGAATGGAAAATGACAGCATGTACGAACCTTGCGCCGCGGACATCTTTTCGATGCGGAGAATCATCTCTCCCGCATTCTCTATCCGCGGCACAATGACCTTTTCAATCTGGGTGTTGTTGCCGTAGACCACCTTGCCGTTCAAGTCCGAGATCGCGAAACCGAATACCGGCCGCTCTATCGGGCGCGTGGTCTTGTAGCAGATCTTCGCCATCAGCGTTTCGCCGGACTTGAACATATCCGTCCTCACCCCGGCGCCGTTCGAGAGCTCCACTCCTTCAATTACAGCCTCCTGCGTGCCCCATACCCGCTTCGCGCCCAGCGCCTGTTTCCTGCGCACGAACTCATGGTACTCCTCGACCATTCCGGACGGCGTGCCTATCCCGTGCACACAGCCCTGCTCAAGAAAGAGAATGCGGTCGCTTACAGCCATGATAGTCGGAAGATCGTGGGAGATGATCAGCATCGTCTTCTTGCGGGTCTTGAAATCCTTCATTCGATCAAGGCACTTCCTCTGAAACGAAGCGTCGCCGACAGCAAGGACTTCGTCTATCAACAGGATTTCAGGATCAACCTCGACCGCCACGGCAAATCCGAGCCTGATGTACATGCCCGACGAATAGTGCTTCACCGGTTCGTCAATCCATTTGCTCAGTTCCGAGAATTCGACAATAGCCTCAAGCCGTTCTTTCATCTGCTTGCGCGACAGGCCCATGATCGCGCCATAGAGGAATACATTCTCACGACCGGTGAGTTCGGGATGGAAGCCTGCGCCAAGTTCAAGAAGCGATGACATGCTGCCACTCGTGCGGATACTGCCGACTGTCGGCTCCATTGTGCCGCTGATAAGCGCCAGCAGCGTGCTCTTTCCGGCGCCATTGGCGCCGATGATCCCCAGTGTCTCGCCTTTCTTGACCTCAAAGCATACATCCTTGAGCGCCCAGAATTCACGATTCACAGCAGAATCACGGTGCCTGACATAATCAAGCACCATGGCCTTCAGGGTCCGTGAGCCACCGTGCCTGAGCTTGAACTTCTTACTCGCGTGCTCAACTTGAATAGCGCTGTCATCCATATATCACCACCCGTTAGAACTCGTCCACGAACCTCTTCTGGACCCTCTGGAAGAACGCTATGCCGGCAATACAGATACCCCATGCAATCGCGAACGACAGAAAAACCAGCCGCGGCGCCATAATGCCAACACCAAGAAACGCCGACCTGTAGGTTGTGATGATGCCGGTCATGGGGTTCAGGAACGCCAGCCGCTGGTATTCCGCCGGAATATCCGACAGGTAGTAGATCACCGGCGTAAGAAAGAACCACGCCAGCAATCCGACGCTGAGTATGTGTTCTGTATCCCTGAAGAAGACGTTAAGACAGCATAGAATCAGGCCCAACCCGAGACAAAGCGCAAAGTGGGTCGCCACTGCCAGCGGCAGCAGCCCGAGAAAGACAAACGACACCGGCGCGAAATGCCCGATCTTCAAGACGATCACGTAGCAGAGAATGATTAGTATTGAGAAAAGGAAATTCACCAGGTTGCCTATTGCCATGGACAACGGCAGTATTATCCGCGGAAACACCGCCTTTGTGACAAGATTGGCATTCCCTAGAATGCTGTACAGTGAGTCGTTCAGGCACATTGCCAGAAATTGCCATGTTATGACGCCCGTCACAAGCATCGGCAGGAACAGTTGGTCGCCAGCCTTGTAGCATTTCAGGATTTTAAGGAAGACCGCATAGATAAGGATGAAGAAAAGCGGGTTAAGAAGCGACCAGAAAAAGCCAAGCACCGACCGCTTGTAGCGGATCTTCAGGTTGCGGCCCACCATGATGGCGAGCAAGTCGCGATGTTTGTCTATATCTGCCAGCGCTTTCCACATGCGGGACAGATTATCATTCATGGCCCGCTATTCAACCCAGAAAGAGCATTCCAAACCAGACCGCCAAAGACCCGCTCAACAAACAGTCTGGCTGCAGTTCACGTTTTCCGCTTCGCCATATTGACAATTGCTGTCGTTCACGGGTCCGCGGTGACATTCCCGTGATGACATGAATCTTGATCCGGTGCGGGTCGAGCGTGCAAACCCGGTACAAATGCGGACAGCAAGGGATCGGGCCGGAAAAGAACAGTCGACCTTGCGCAGTAATTCCAAGATTGCGCAAATATTCCCCCTCATTTCTTCTTCGGTTCTTGTGCCGTGGCGATGGGAATCAGATCCATGGCCGAGCCGTCGAGTTCGAGTTTGACAACTGTGTTGCCGGCTTGACGATCTTTCCCTGCGACAGTTACACGTACGGCATCAGCCGTCTGCTCCACCGTCACCGGACCGCCTGCGAGCAACGAGCTCTTCACCACCTTCCTCTTCAATGCCGGCAGTACGATGGTTTCGCCGGTCCAGTTAAGGATGTGAAGATATATCGTGTTGCCTTTGCGGGTGGACGCGCCGAACGCCCCCGGTTTGTACGGACCGCCACGCGTGCCGTAGATGCTCTCGCTGTTTTGCCTCATCCACGCTCCGACACCCTTGAGCACCTCGACCTGCCGTGGTTCGATACGGCCATCCGGCATGGGGCCTACGTTCAAGAGCAGGTTGCCATCACCACCAACGCACTTCGCCAGAATCGCCAGGACTTCCGGGACAGTCTTTATTGTGTCGTTTGTTTTCCACGCCCATTGCCGGCCAAGCGTCATGCAGGTTTCCCAGGGATGCTGGTCGTCGTAACCGCCGATTGCCTGTTCCGGCGTGTAATAATCGGCGAATGGCGAAAGGATTTGCCGGTTGTTGTTGCCTTTGCCCAGGTCAAGGCGGTTGGTCAGCAGGATTCTGGGCTGGTGTTTTTTAACCAGCGGATACGTCGTCGCCTGGTCATACATCGGCTCGCGCCCGTCGTAATCGAACCAAAACAGATCCACCGGGCCGTAATTACTGAGCAACTCCTCGATCTCTCCCTGCATCCGTTTCACGAACGCCGCATTGCGAACGGTGCGGAAATCAGGATCGCGCCAGTCCATAGGCGAGAAATACCAGCCGACGCGTAAACCCTGTTTGCGCACGGCCTCCGACAGTTCGGCGCACACATCACGCTTGAACGGTGTTGAGGCGATGTTGTAATCGCTGACCTTCGAGTGCCAGAGCAGGAAGCCATCGCAATGTTTCGCGGTCAGCACGACATATTTCATACCGGTATCCTTGGCAATGGCAGCCCACTCGCCGGCATTGAACTGCACCGGGTTGAACCGCTTGTAGAGATTGTCGTACTCTTCGACCGGTATCGTGCCCTTGTTCGGACAAGCCGGATTCGAGTTCGCGCGCGACCAGCTGATCTCGGTCCCTTTGAGACTGACCGGCCCCCAGTGGATGAACATCCCAAACCGCGCATCCCGCCACCATTCCATCCTTGCGTCACGCCCGGATGCACCGTCTGCCGAACCGTCAGCAAGTGCTGGCGTCACTACGAAAGCAACCATCATCAACAATGCGCAGAGAAGTTTCATTTATCAGCCTCCGTTTTTGAGTGGGATTTGGACATTAGATGAGATGCGACCGTTCTTCCTGTATCCGTCTGTTGCTCCGAAGAGAGCGACCGGCGTGTCGCCGTCAAGCAACAAGGCCGGGCGCTCCAAGTTTGAATTGCTCATGGAACCATCGGCCCATTTGAAACGGTTCTCTATCACCTTTGGATGTGCCGCCGGTTTCCAATTTAGACCGTCGTCGGACTGGAACAATGCTATACCGCCCGATGAACCGGTAAACTTGCCGACCACGTCGCGGGCAACGGCGTAGTAGCGGTTGCCATAGCGCTTGCTGAACCAGATGTACGGGTCCTCCGCCAGCATCCAGTGCTTGCCGGCATCGGCGTCCCTGGACTCGAAGATTCTACCCGGCGTTTTGGTGTACGGACCTTCCGGCTTGTCGGCCAGCGCCGCGCCGTAACGCACCTTGCCGCCCATCTCCTTGCCGGCCACGAACTCGACGGCTTTGTAGATAAGCAGAATGCCTCCGTCGGGGCGGACGGCCGCGCCGGGATTGGTGACAACCAGCGAGTCGAAGGCTTTCTTGTCGGCGCTCACGTCCACGATTGGTTTGTCGAATCGTTTCCACGGGCCTTCCGGTTTGTCCGCGACGGCAACTCCGATACGTTGGCTATTTCGGTGCATCGGATAGGACTTCCCGTCGCCGGTATTACCCATATAGAACAGGTAGAACTTGCCGTCTTTCTGGAGAATATTCGGGTTGTGCGTGGTCGTGCCATCCCAGAACTCCTTGCCACGAGCAGGCAACGCGACATTCACATGTTTGTACGGGCCAAACGGCTTGTCGGCTACGGCGTAGGCGATCTCGGACCCGAGCGCCCAGCCCGGCGCGAACCCTTTGCTCACCGGCCACCGCGAATAGTAGAGATGATATTTGCCGTCGGCACCTTTGGTCGGAGCGCCACACCAGACGAAGTAGCCCGGCTCGGCAAACTTTGCCTCCATCGGTACCGGCTGAATCATCGCGCCGAGATCGAGTTCGTCAGCACAAGCAGCTACGAACGCCTTCGTCGCCAGGCACAAACTGACGATAACAATTATGCCTTTTCTCATCAGATAGCTCCTGTCTTGTTCAAAGTTGCGTGGTCATCAGCCTTTTCCAATATACCGCCAAACTCGGAATTAACAATCACATCCTTCCGGCGCGATTCGGGTGTGACTTTCAGGGACACGACCCTGCCCGCTTTCACGCTGGCTTCCACGGTCGTTTGCTCCGAGGCATGGAGTTTGAAATCCACATCCCATTCCTTCGGCCAGGCGGGCAGGAGGTGGATCTTGCCATCGCCATACGGATCGGCCACGGTAGCAGAACGAGGGCGATGATGGTGTGTATACGCATGGGTCTTGCTCTACGGTTTCGGGATAAACTTACCGGTTAGACTAAACTGGCTGCGGCCTTCGTTGATGTGCACCCTGGCAGAGGCCGGGGAACCATTGAGCGTCACGCTCGGTTGTTCGAAGCGTTCTATGGGAAGGATAATTTCCGCCTCCGAGCCGGCAGGCACCGTCACGTCCAGGCTTAGCGTGTTGCCCTCGCGCTTCCAGGCCACTGCCACGTTGCCTTGCGGGGTCGGCACGCTGCCCTTGGCCCATGTCAGATCGCAGAGCTGCGGGCGGATCGTGAGGGTCTTGAAACCGGGAGAAGCCGGGCTCACTCCGAGGATGCGCGAGGACATCTGTACCAGCGGCGTGGAACACCAGCCGTGGCTTTTATCGCCACTGCTCCACGTTTCCAGAAAGGAGCGGGTATCACGGAGCACCTTCCAGCGCCGCATCTGCCCGGTGCCGTATTTTTCAAACAACCCGGCGTGATCGATTGCCTGGAACGTCCAGTGCATGAACCATGGCTGGGTGTTGAGCGGTTTCTCCGCGAGCACCTTTTCGAGAATGGGTGCATGCTCCGCCTTGGGGGCGAGATCGTAGAGCACAGCCAGGAGGTTGACATGCGGGCTGAAGGTTTCCATCTGCGTGTCGGCGGGAAGCCATTTGCCGGGTGGGACCGAGGTCTGGAAAGGTTTCCCGTCGCGGTAAAGCCCCCTTCTTCCGTTCCACAGTTCCCGGCCGAACGCGGCGGCGACTTGCTGGCGGAGTTGCGTATATTTCTCCACGCGCGTGTTGTCACCCGTCAGCGTGGCGATGCGCGAAGCCATGTCCAGCCCGTGATAATAGAAAGCCGTGAGATAACCCTGGCCGATGACCGCAGGTGGATGATGGCACTCTATGCCATTGATCTTGACCCAATCCATGAACATGTAGCTGGGCGCCTCCGAGATGATGCCGTTTTTGCCGCGCCAGGAGGTGTAGGTGTCCAGCAACTCATGGACGTAGGGCGCCATCTCCGTCACCAGGGTCTTGTCGCCGGTGAAGTCATAGTAATCCATCAGCATCTGGATCCACCCGATGGAGTAACTCGTGTGGAAATTCCGGTATTTTATGTTTTCCAGAATCCAGGCGAACTTGCGCACGTCCTGCCGCGCCAGCCATGGCTGGGCGAACGCGTAATTCGCCACCATCGCTTCAATCAAGTAATCCCCGGGATCGCTGATGGGCTCCTGGTGGTTGGGCGAATCGAGATGGTGGGTCTGCAGGCAGATCTGAACTGCCCAGCGCGAGACATCCCAGAGCTCGTTGAGGTTCTTGTCGCTGCAGGAAAACGTGCCTTTGTATTCCACCGGCTGCGAGGTGAATGTCGCCCCGGCATCCACGATCTCCACCGGTTCCGTGACATGCTTCAGGGTCACGGTGTAGGAAGGCACCACCTCGGCCATGAACGGGAACTCAATGAATTGTTCGCCGCCGTCCAGGGTGACCAGCAGAGTGCCGTGGGCGCGGATTTCCATTTGCGCGCCCTTGCCGCCTTTCACCTTCAAGCGCGGATAAGCGCTCAGCACGCGGTCGAATACGACGGTAAAGCGCGAGTCCGATGTGATGATGCGAGTGGCGGGCAAGCCGTTGATGCGCAGGACCGGATAACTTGCTTCCATGAGCGGCGGCATTTCGCTCGGAATCATCGGCTCCCAGATGTTCGCGACTTCAGCGGCAGCCGGCCAGGCCGAGTCGTTGAAGCCCGCCAGGCGCCACCCCTTCGGCTCTTTTCGGATGTCGTATGTCGTGGAATCCGGATATTGGTCTGCCCGGGCAGCTTTCCAGCTTGAGTCGGATTTTACGGTCATCTCCCTGCGGTCGGCCGTTGTGATCTTGGCCTCGAAAAGAAATCCTGGTTTTCCACGCGAGAGGGCGGTGTGCCAGCGCCCGAACACCCGCGAGGACGGTCCCGTCCACTTTCCAAACACTTCCGCGGTGATGACATTGCGGCCTTTGGTGAAAAACGGCGTCAGGTCCCTGAAATCATAAAACCAGCGTTTCGTGGAAACCTCGTTGGGGTCGCGTTTCGCGGCAGACTCGGTGTAATCGTATCCGATGTCCACCGGCCCGCGCGAGACGAGACGACCGTTGATGTAGAGTCTGTATTTGGCATCCGCCGTCATCCATGCCGACACCTGGGCGGGCACCTCGTCGAGCGTGATTTCCTCGCGGAACATCGCCGTCTTGGAACCGTCTTCCTTTTCCATCCAGATCCATTTGGCCTGCCACGGATCCGGCTTCCTGCAGTGGTTCACGAAACTGTAGCCCGGTGCCTGGACGCCCGCCTTGTCCGCCAGCACCTTCATGCCGGGAACTTCAATAGGCCCCCGCGGGTCCGTTTCCCACGCCATCGAGCTTTCTGACGATGCGGCAGAGAGAAGTCCGAAGCAGCCGAAAACAAAGGCAAAACGCCTCAGAGCATTAGCGGTAAGCAAGATTCGTTTCATAGGATGGATGTGGGTATTATCTTCGGCTCAGGAGGAAACGGTTGGGCGTGTTCATTGACGGACACCACTTTCACCTGTCCATTAACGCGCACCTTCACTTGCTTCGTCTGCTGGGCGCGGATGCGATAACTCGTCACCTTGCCGTTCTGCCAGGCGATGTCCACGGTGACGCCACCCCGGGCGCGCAGGCCGGTCACTTCTCCATCCTTCCAGCCTGCGGGAAGGGCCGGAAGCAGATGAATCTGCCATTGTCCCTGCTCGTCGCGCAGGTGGCTTTGCAGGAGCATTTCCGCCACGCCGGCGGTGTAACCGAAGTTGGCGTCCATCTGGAACGGCGGGCCGGCGCCGAACAGGTTCGGATAGGTGCCGCTGCCCCGACCTTTGGCGGGAACGTATGCCAGCGTGGTGCGCACGACCCGGGCGGCAGCCTCCCCGTCGTGCAACCGTGCGCGGAAACATATTTTCCACGCGCGGCTCCAGCCACAGCTCAGGTCGCTGTGGGCATCGAGCGTGATTTTCGCCGCCTTGGCCAATTCCGGCGTGGTGAGCGGGCTGATCTGGCGACCCGGATGCAGGGCAAACAAGTGCCCGATGTGGCGGTAATCCAGCTTGGGATCGTCCACGTCCTCCATCCATTCCTGGATCTGGCCCCACCGTCCCGCCTGCGGTCCGAGCAGCCGGGCGCGGCGTTCGGTAATGCGGGCGCGCAGTTCATCATCCACGCCGAGTTCCTGCGAGGCTTCGATGAAATTGCTGAAGAGATCCCATATGATCTGCTGGTCATAGGACGCGCCGGGCTGCGGCGTGCGGTCGCCCTCCTTGATGACGATTTTGCCATTCGGCCCGCGAACGGGAGCGTGTTCCGGCGACCAGCCGTCCGGGGTGATGAGTTTGCCTTTCGGCCCCTCAATCAAGCGGGCATCCCACATCCGGGTCAGCTCGCGCAGTTGCGGATAGGCGCGTTTCCGGAGAAACTCCTTGTCGCCGCCAAAGGCGTAATGTTCCCAGAAATGCTGGCTGAGCCAGGCGCTGCCCGGCCGATGGAAAGCCCAGCCGCTGTTGCCGCCGAGCGGATTATGCGTGCTATACATGACCCACCCCAGGTCGGTGCGCAGCTTGGGATCCGGGTTGAGTTTGGTTCCCAGGGCGAGGTTTTCAATCCAGTCGAACAGCGGCTCGGCGCACTCGGGCAGGTTCGCCGTCTCGGTGAGCCAGTTGTTCATCTCCACGTTGATGTTATGGGTGTAACCGGAATACCAGGCGGGAACCGGATTTTCGTTCCACACCCCCTGCAGGTTGGCCGGCAAACCGCCCGGCCGCGCGCTCCCGATCGTCACGTAGCGTCCGAACTGGAACAACAACGCCTCCAACGCGCAGTCACGGGCGCCGGCCTTGTATTCGATCAGCCGCTGGTCGGTCGGCAAGGCGTCGCGGTCGTGGCCGCCCAGATTGAGCACCACCCGGTCGAAGAGCGCCTGATGATCGGCCTCATGATCGGCACGGAGGCGGGCGTAGGATTTCCGCGCGGCCCGGTCGAGGACCGTGGCGACCTTGGGAACAGGTGGTTCGCCCCGGAAATTCAGCCGCGGATCCGCATCGTAGTCCGTCGACGCCGCCAGCAACACCGTGACCGCATCGGCCTGGGTGATGACGAGTTCGGCATTGGTGACCGTCACACGGCCGCCTTCGGGGAGTACCCGGAGCGCGGCGTGGTAGGCCAGGTTGTTCCACCGGAGATCGCCCGGCGGCGACTTGGCCGGAGGGGACAATTTGCCGGTGAAGGACAGTTGCCGGTCCGGTTCGGAGGCAGTCGTGTGCACCGCCGCCAGCTGCCGCCGCGCGACGTCTTTCAACGCGATACGAAAAGTCAGGCGGGCCGGCTGGCTGGCACTCAGCCGGATGACGACAACGCGATCCGGATGGGAGGCGAAGACCTCGCGGGTGAACGCGACCTCACCCACGCGGTAACGGGTGGTGGCGATGGCGGTGTGGAGGTCCAATTCACGACGATAGCCTGCGGGGTCGTTATGCGCCCCCGGGAAACGCAGGAACACGTCGCCAAACGGCTGGTAGTCACCCATGGCACCATTGCCCGTCTTGTTCTCCCCCAGCTTCTGTGACGCGTTGGTGCCGGTCCAAAGCGTCTGCTCGTTGAACTGGATGCGCTCGGTAGTCACGCCGCCGAACACCATCGCGCCCATGCGCCCGTTGCCGACGGGCAGAGCCTCGTTCCAATGCACGGCGGGTTTGGCATACCAGAGCACGTTGTGCCCTTCCGGAGCGACGACGCCCGACGGCGCGGGATTCCCGGCGGAAGCGGAGAGGGCGCACAGCGCCGAGACGGCAATACCGCAACATGGAAGGCAAAGTGGTTTCATGTGCTCATCGCAGTTGGTTTCCGAAATCCGGAGGAATCACCACGTCCTTGCGCCGCGATTCAGGGGTGACTTTCAGCGACACGATCTTTCCATTTTTCACGCTGGCCTCAACGACTGTTTGAAGTGGTGCATGAAGTTTGAAATCCACATTCCATTCCTTCGGCCAGGCGGGCAGCAGGTAGATTTTTCCGTCGCCGTAGGGGTCGGCGGCCATCAGCATTTCCTGCAGGCCCACCATGCCGGAGCCGCCCCAGTTGTGGTCGGGCACCCAGTCGTGGCCGGGTCCGAAGAAGGCGGGGAAACGGGCCTGCGGGGCGCTGGTGTTGCTGAGTTTGTCGATGATGCGGCGGCTCGCTTCCGGGGTGTTACCCATGGCGGCCATGTTGACTGCCACCGGCATCCACGAATAGTCGCGGGTGACTTTCTCCTTGCGGTGTTGCGGGAGGAGGTCCCAGGTGTTTTGCGCGATTTGGGCGGTGCCCGGGCGGGTCACGCAGGTCAGGCGGTACGGCCAGGCAGCATAGAGTTCCGGCAGTTCCCAGATGTTATATTCCTTCTTCCACGAGGTCGCCGGCAGGAGGATCGGTTTACCGTCTTTCTCGCCCTTAGGCAACTCCGGCAGGATGGCCAGCAGGTTGGCGAATTCCTTCTTTTCAGCAGGCGAAATCAGAGCCGGTTCGAGTTTGGTCAGCGCGTCGCAGATCCGGCGGAGTCCGGCCACGACTTCAGCCGGGTTTTGGGCACCGACCAGCAACTCGATCGAATTGGCCGGATAGATCGATAGTTTGCCATCAGGACCTACCTCTTTTTTGGTGAGGCGTTTGGTTTCCTTGCGGTAGTAGGAATCGAAGAATCGCACCGTGCCCTTGATCCAATCCATGTCGGCGCGGATATCCTTGCCCAGGGTCGAATGGCCGTGCAGCGCCATCCAGGCGTTCTCAAGCATCATCGCGAAGGCGTATTGGAGGTGAGTCGCCCGGCATTGGCCGGTAGGCATCGCCCACCAGCTCAGGCCCCAGACGCCAATCGGCTCGGGATAGACGACGCCCTTGGCACCGAGGCCCTTCGCTCGGGCGGCAGCGGAAATGGCGTGCATCCGGTAAAACGCATTGCTGGGTTCCAGCAGATCGGCGTCGCCTGCCAGGATCGTCGGCCAGCCGAGCCAGCGCTGGTTTTGCGCCATGAAGCGACAGAACATCCAGTGGCGGTGATCCGGCGTGGACGGGCCGCCGACATCGCGTTTGAGTTCATCGTTGTTGTTGCCCTTGATCTTGTTGAAATTGTCGGTCGTGAAAATCCCGCCGTTGAAGAGGAGTGGCAGTTTTCCGCCACGGTTGCAGGCGAGCATGTAGCGGAAGAGTTGGTAGTTGCGGCCGACGAGCCATGGCTTGTCGGATTCACCGGCACCGGCGTTGATGACCACATGCGAGCGCAACCAGAATTCATCCCAGCGCTTCGCCTCATCGGCGGCGGCAGATTTCAGCGTATCTTCCGCTAACAACTTGCGAGCTTCTGTCAGCCATGCTCCCGGTTCCGCGCCCTGCTTCGCGCGCAGCGCCGCGACGATGATGTGGCGGGTGGCCGGGGCGGCTTTCACCTTCCACGAACCGCCTTGCCATTTCTGCCAGGAAACCGGTTCCTGTTTGCCGGGCGTGAGTGTTTGGTCGCAGGCGATGGCTCCGCCAAAGACATTGTTCTCCGTCGGATTGCAGATGTTGCCGACGGCGTATGACTGGGTCTTGAGTTCCCCCTCAAGGGTCGACGGATACTCGGCGTTGCGGTGGAACCATGCGATCCCCTGGTCGCTCATGCTCACATGGTCGGGCCTGAGTGTCAGCTGGCGCTTGCCCATGTCGATGGACATCTTTTCGTGGAGCACGTCGCGCCACGAGCCGAAACTCAAGTCGAGCGCGGTGTTGGTGGTCGATGCGGATTCAATGATGAGGTTTTCCCCGGCGAACCAGAGCTTGAACCTGATCGACTGTCCGTTCTTCGAGGCTGTCGAAACCGTGATTGCTCCCGACGCCAGATCGAGTTCCTGCTTGAACGATGCCGGTTCCTTCAGTACCCCATTGGCCGGCGTGACGCGCAGGCAGCCCAGCTTCATCAGGCGACCGTCCTCGTCGTATGCTTCGTTGTGGGCGAGGTAGAGCCAGAGCGAGCCGTCCTGGACCCAGACATTGGCACCTGCGCCCAAGCGTCCGGAGAGCGGCATCGACTCCCAGGCATCGGGCGACGGGGAATCCCAGATGACGTTGTAGGATTCCGGGATGATGGCGGCCGAGTTGCTGATTTGAGCCGACAGGTGATGGGTGGAGCTTGCGGTGAAGAGCAGAGCGAAAGCGAGTATTGTGTTTTTCATGATTGATGAGGATATGTTGGTTGCGGTGATGGTGAATGCTCGCCGAAGACCTCCACTTGCTTGAGGGCGAATGGGAATTTCCACGGCGCATTGAGTTGGAGCTTGAGGTATCGGGCGGGCACGCCGGGCACCTGTGCACCTGCATCAAATCGGGTGACCGGCACGTCCCAGACCGCCGAGGCGGTCTCCGCTTTCCAGACGGTGGTCCAGTTTATCCTGTCTTCAGAGACCAGTAATTCCAGACCATTGGCCTGCGTCATGCCGGGGCGATTGGTGATCCGCACACCCTTGACATTCATTCGGGCCCCCAGGTCGATGACGACCCACGGGGCGGTTTCGTTCCGGGTGTGGAAAGCGAAGCCTTTATTTTTCCCGGTGAACAGCGAGGGATGGTCGGCGATCACGTCTTTTCCGCCCTGGGCGGAACTGGTTTCGAAAGTCGCCGCGCCCGAGATGATCTTGCCATAGCCGGGTCCGTCGAAAATCGAGACGGCACTGGACCCGGGATAAATCCGGGATACCGGGCGGTCGAGCTTGAACGCGATGACGGTATTCAAAGGATTGCGATATTTCTCAGGTAACGTGAGAGCGATTCCTTTCGATGTCTGCTCAAACTTCACCTCGCCGCCGGTAAGGACACTTGCCGACAGAATCTTCTCGTCAATCGGACGGAGCAAAAGCTTTTCACCCGGCCAACGCAGGACATGGACATAAACGGTATCGCCGCGGTAAGTGGTGCCACCCCAGGCGGCGTTGCGCAGCGGGCCGCCCCGCGTCTGGTAAACGCTTTCCCCGTATTTCCCCATCCAATCGCCGACGGCTTTGAGAATCTCGATCTCACGAGGAACCACCTCGCCGGTGGGCATCGGGCCGACGTTCAACATCAGGTTGCCATCGCCCGTGACGCACTGGATGAGCAGGTCGATGACCTGCTTGGGTGTCTTGAGCTTGAGTTGTGACTCTGGTTTGTATCCCCAACTCCCGGTCAGGGTGACGCACGACTCCCAAGGCCGGTTGGCCTGGAAACCGCCGACATGTTGTTCGGGCGTGTCGAAATCACCCGGGATCGAGGCACGGTTGTTGATGAGGATATTGGGCTGCAGCTCGCGGGCCATGCGGTAGAGCCGCTCGGAATCCCAATCCTCTTCCTTGAACATCCCGCCCCACCAGGCGGCGTCGAACCAGAGGATGTCGATCTTACCGTACTTGGTGAGCAACTCGCGCACGGCGTTGAATTCGTATTCGATGTATTTCTTGTGGTCGCGGCCCGGATAGGCCCCACGCGGGTCATACTGCGGATGGTACCATTCCCGCTGGGCGAAATAGAATCCGATCGGCATCTTGGCCGCATGAGCGGCATCGACAAGTTCCTTGATGTAGTCGCGGCCAAAGGGACTCTTGGTGATCTTGTAGTCGGAAAAGGCCGTGTCCCACATGTGGAAGCCATCGTGGTGTTTGGTGACCACAACGATGTATTTCATGCCGGTTTGCCGTGCCAGCGCCACCCACTTGGCGGCATCAAACTTCTCGATGGTGAATTCCTTGTAGAGGTTGTCGTAGATCGCATCGGGGATCGGGCCGACTTTGCCGTCGGGTTTCAGATGCGTGCCGCGCCCCCAGCCCAGTTCCACGCCCTTCAAGCTGGCGACGCCGAAGTGGATGAACATGCCGAAGCGCGCTTCCTGCCACCAGCTCGTGGCGCCGGGCGGTGCGAACGAACTGGCGTCCCAACGCTCAGGGGAGAACGACTGGAACTTGAGCGGTGGAACGTGCTCCGGTTGCAACGGACCACGAACCGAACTCTGCGCATGCAGGGTCTGGCAGAACGATAAGACGGAGACGACGAACGCCGTCAGCGAACCGAGTGTGGATTGTACAGGTGGTTTCATGGGGATCGGGTTATGGATGATTAAGTGATGATTCAGTCATTACCGGACTCCCTGTCCGGTTCTTTCCTCATTGGGATTGGAATGATAAAGCCGAGATCATGTGCATCCGGGAAGCCCGTGGAGATGCAAACGAGCGCCACAGGTTTGCCGTCTTCCAGAACGAGATACGGACGCTGGATGGTTATCATGGCCGGACCCTCGCCTCCCGTCCATTGCAGATCCTTCGTGGTCACCAAGGGGTGCTTTGCCGGTTTCCAATCCGATCCATTTTGCGATTCCACCAACACGAATGAGCTGTTCGTGGGATTGAAACGAACGACGTCTTCCTTGATGACTGGGTGTCCATCAATCCGCACAATCCCAAAATAGCGATCCTTGCCCGTCCAGATGAAAGGATCCTCCGCCGCGACACCCCAGTCCTCCTTTGAAAACATCGGCTTCAAATCCTTCGTGAACGGCCCGGCCGGAGAATCGCCGCGCGCAATCAGAAAGGTCACCGGTCCACCGGCGGGCAGCGGTTTCCGCTTTGCAACTCCTTTATACATCATCAGAAAACCTCCATCAGGCCGCTGGGTGACGGTGGGATTGCTGACCATCAGCGCGTCCGGCGCCTGCGGATCCCCGCTGACATCGAGCACCGGTTTATCGAGGCGCCGCCAGGGACCGTCCGGATGCTCGGCAATAGCCACGCCAATGCGTTGATTATTGCGGTGGATCCAATTCAGCGACTTGGACAAAACCCCATCTCCCCTGTTGCCCATGTAATAGAGGTAGTATTTGCCGTCCTTGAAGCGTGTCACACTCGGGTTATGCGTGACCATGCCATCCCAGAAATCCTTACCGCGTGGTGGCAACGCGACGTTCTTGAAACGGAACGGTCCGGTCGGGCTTTCCGCCACGGCGTGGGCAATGGCGGAGTGCGAAACCCATGCGTTCTGCGAAAAGTCCGCAGGCCAGCGGGAATAGAACAGATGATATTTGCCCGCATCGTCCCGGATCATGGAGCCATCCCAGATATGAAAACCTGGGTCGCGGAAAATTGCCGAGACCGGAACCGGCTGGACCATGGCGGCCAAGTTCAAATCCTGTGCCAGCGTTCCGGCCACGGTGAGAAGCAACAACACCAAGGCGACGGTGACCGCGTCTGCACTTTTTGATTTGGTGTTTTGGCGCATGGTATGAACGTATTGTTTGTGGATCATTTCCCGTGCGTATCCGGCTGAAGTGTGGGAATCGAAGGCGTCTTGAAAGTGAATTTCAAAGCGTAGGCATCCGCGCCCGGTGCTGAGTTAGGCATGGTGACTTTCAGTGCCTGATCGTCCTGTTTCCACACTAACTCACCCGGCGCGCCCAGCATGGTAACGGTCGCAATGGCAGAGGCATCAAACCGACCGGATTTGAGGGTTGTGACGGCGACGGTGGCCCCGTTGCCGGGCCAATCCAGTACGGTGGCGTAAAGGATGCGGCCGGCCTTGTCCCGCGTGAAGCGGATGTCAGTGGGCTTGGGCATCGCGAAGCCTTTGTTGAAATCGGTTGGACCTTCGCCAAATACCTCCCATGGGCGCGTCGCGTAAATGGCTTCGCCGATGGTGCTGGTGCATTGGCCCATTTCCTCAAGCGTGCGAATCACCGGTTCGGCAAACGTGCCATCGGGTCGCAGGGGCAGATTCAGCAGCAGATTGCCGTTTCGGCTGACGTTGTCCATCAGCGTGGCGATAATCTGCTTGGCCTTGGTGTATTTTTCCGGGTCGTCGGTCCGCATCCAGAACCATTCGCGGTTGATGGACTTATCCGACTGCCAATAGTCTTTGTGCATTCCGCCCTTGGTGGCGAACTCGTAATCCGTCACCGCCACGGTGGGTTTATTGTCCAGCTTGATCGCGGCGACGGCTTCCAGCTTTCCGTTGTGATGTGCTACGCTGGAATTATACAGGTGCGCCAAGATGTTCAATCCAGCCGGGTGCTGATGGAACGGAATGCCGCCGTCGACATAGTAGAAGTCCGGTTGATAGCAATCCAGCAGATCGCGCATGCGCAGTTCGAAATGCTTTTCCCACTCGATTGGGCCGACATCGCTGGTGCGTTCGTAGCCGGTGCTGGAATCCCTCCACGGCACGCCGTATAGATCAGAGAACTCAGGGTCCTGCCCGTCGTAGGGCACGCCAGCCAGCGGGCCTTTCTTGTCGGCGCCGTGCGCCGTCTGGAACCAGCGATACGACCTCGCCACATGGCTGGCCACGCCGAAACGCAGGCCGTTGGCGTCCGTCGCTTTCTTCCACAAACCGATGATGTCTTTGCCGGTGGTGACTTTCGCGTTCCAGCGGGGTTGATACTTTGAATCCCACATGTCGAAGTTGTCGTGGTGCACTGCGACCGGAACGATGTAGCGCGCCCCCGCTTTCTTGTAGAGCTTCACCAGCGCATCGGCCTGTGCCTCGTCGAATTTTTCCGCCTTGAAGAGCTTGCAAATGTCCTTGTAGCCGAACTTCGACGGATGTCCGAAATGCTCGACGTGAAACTTGTACGAGGCGCTGCCTTCCTGATACATCGTCCGCCCATACCACCCGTGCGTGCCACCCACCGCACACGGTCCCCAGTGCATGAAGATGCCCAGCTTGGCATCCATGAACCACTCTGGTGTCTGGTATTGTGCTAGTGACTCGATGGTGGGCTTGAACGGCCCTTCTGCGATATTATTGGTCCAACCCCCGGAACCGCTTGCAGAACAGGCAGGCAGTGCCACCGCCAGCCATGCCATTAGAAGAAACGCAACAACTCTTCGCACCTTGAATGATCTCGCATTCATCTCGGATACTCCTCATCAGGCATCCTTCAAAACGGACATCTCCTCCATCCCTACTCCGTGCCACCTTACTCTATTGAGCGGAAAACGACAACCAGACTTTGCGCATCATATATTAGCTTTCGCGCAATCCTGCCGGATATAGATTGAACGGTCCGGTCACGGATGGTTGAAGGTGTAATGGAACCTGGCGCAGTCAACCCGACCGTTATCAGTGTTGTTGTAAGAGCTTGTTAGTTGCCGAAAACAACCACTGACACCGGCCCGAGCAGGCCGGAGGGAAGGAGTGGTTGAGTCTTTCTGACGTAATTCCAAGTCGTGAAGGCACGCCGTTCCGGGGAGGGTCTCGGTGCCCCTTTGAGGAGCCAATCGGGGAAGGCCGCCAACGGGTCGACGCCGCCGTGACCGCGCTTCGTGTCCCAGACAACATCCGCCTTTTCCTGCTCGTCGCCGACGAGGCGGTTGGCCCAGATATTCGCCACTTCCACGGAGATCCTGTTCGCACCGGGCTTGACCGCTGTCGTGATGTCGCAGGTGAAGGGTGGTTTCCATAGTTCCGGGAAAGAGGTTCCGTTCACCGTAACGCGGGCCATGTTTTTGACCTCCCCGAGATTCAGAACGACCTTTCCGCCCTGCGACAGCAGGTTCGACGAAATATCCGCATCACGCTGATACACCGCGATGCCGGAATAGAAACGAATCCCTTTCTCGGGACGGGCAGTCCACGAAACAAGCTTCGGGAAATCCACTTCGGAAGGCGCGCCCATTCCGGGCGGGAATTGCAACTTCCACCCATCCGACAACGGAATCGAAGCCGTCACAATCGGATCAACAAGCTTCACCGGAAGCGATGGCGGAGTGCCCTGGCGGAATAGCACAAACACTGAACCACGCGGGTCGAAATCCAGTTCGACCTCCGTGCGCCCCTCCTTACGGGTCCACGATCGTGCCGGCTCCACAAGTCCCGTGTCGGCATGCCAGAATTCCGGAATCCGGCCGTCCACCCGGAACGAGCCGGTAACTTTCATACGTTCACTTTTCTGGTTGGAAACAAAATACAAATCGGAATCGTCAAGGCTGCGGTGAATCCACGGGACATCGGCGGCAGGGACAGCCTCAACTGTCTTGAAGTCAGGTTGTACGCCAATGCGGGCAAGCACATCAATAACAGTCATTCCGGAAAACACCCGGCCCTTGCCAACCTTGCGATCAATGGGTCCGGCGACGGAAGCCGGTCCCCACAATTCGTCCGCGATTCCGGCAACTTCCTTATCGCACGCCGGATAACCTGCGAGACCGGCAGCTATTAACGGGCGAGGACCGACCACCGTGGCGCCGGCTTGGACAAGTGCCCGCACCTTTCGAAGTAGCGGGAGAGAGATGTTTTGCGGGAGCATTTTGCCGCCGGAGCGTTTCTCGATGCCGGATGGAGAAAGCGCCGGAGCCAGTACCTTTGTGGTGTCAACCAACTCAAGCACCCTGTAGCGCATGCCACCGGGCAGGCTCAGTGCGCTGCCGTCACAGGTCATTGAGGAGACGATCAATTCTTCATTGCAGAGATCGCTGGAATAGCCCTCAAGCAGTTCATAACCCTTTTGACTGGGTCGGAATAGTTTTACGACGTCGGCGGCAAAAGTTCCCTGCTGCAGCAGATAACTGCAACGACTCAAGTAAGTAATCCACGAACCGGCCAGATCATTCCATACCTGCCATCCGCCCAGCAGCGGCGGAAAGAATCCTGTCGTCATGCCCGGCTTGAGTTTGGGCCACGGATTATGGGCCATGGCGTGAATCGCAAAACTGTTGATACCCATGGTCAGGGCGAGGTCGGTTTCCGCCTTGGTGGAATAGGGATCCATATCCATGTGGTGATTGCCAGGCAGGGCGGTCAGTGCTTCGGCGGAGGCCACGTTCTTGCCGTTGACATGGCTGACCGAGGCGATCATGCGCAGGCTCCACCAACCGTATTCCCGTTTGTTGTGCCAGAATTCACCCTCGGGAATGTCAAAGAGCGCACCCGCCGTCATGAAATTCACCGGACCATTGTACGGTTGCGCCCGAAATCCCGGACAACCGTTTTCGCGGGAGAGCCGGGCAAGCTCGGCGAAGTGTTCGGTGTTGATCATTTCCTCAATAGTGGTTTTCCAGTCATAGTCGAAGCGGCGGCTTAGCTCCTCACTGCCGATCAACTTACCTGCGACAGTCAACAGCCACGGCAGCGGATCGTAGCCGCGGCGCTTCTGGAATTCCTCACGGAAACGCGGCGTCCAGTTTTCGGTCTGCGCCTCCCAGCTGTCGAAGAAGAGCTCGACCTTGCCGGTTGCTCCGGCGGAACGCAGGGCGAGGATCTTTTTGAAGTAACTGTCGAACTGAATCCTTGTCGCCTCGCGGCTCAGTTTGTCACATTCCAGACCTCCGCCTGTTTGGGTCGTCGGGTGAGTCGGCACTCCTGTGGTGGTATGACCCAGCCGGACGATTTTCCAAGGGCCTGCCGGCGGATTCCACTTGAGTCGACCTGAGGCATCCATGCGGTCCGTGAGATTGACCACCTGTTCGGGGGCAACCGCCGCTTTGGCGGCGCCGCCGGGAATGGCTAGCACGGCGACATCCCGGTAGTAGTTCCATCTCTTGTCCACCTTTGGGACCGGCAGGGTGGCATCGAAGTCCTTGGAACCGCTGCAGGTAATTTCGCTCCAGACCAGCTTCTGCATCGAATGTTCCGGTGTGATCCACGGGCCGCCAGATGTCGCGTAACCGGGACACACCTGAAACCAGAGATCCAGATTCCTGCGGGAGGCCTCGTTCAGCTGGAACGCCACGATGCTCCACCACTCATTGGCCAGAATGGGGACGACGGGCAGGCCGGGCTTGGGTTTGCTCATTTCGGTGTTACTGGAGCAATACGACACTACCCCGCCGCCCAATCCAATGCGTTGCATGGATTCCAAGTCGGCGGTGATGCCTTCGCGGGTGACACAGTCGTCCATGAACCGCCACCAGATCAAAGGCCGCACTGAAGACGCCGGATTCTTGAATGCCTCCTCCATAGTCGGCTCCGCCGCCACAATGGAACAAACCGGGATCACCAGCGCCAGAAGGCGAAGGATACCCGATATTTCCCTGAGTGGAAAATGTCCTTTAGTCAGCCGCAACAATGATATCCTGATGTTGTGATTCACGATGATTCCCCGAGTTTTACTCCGCCCGGTAAAATTGTACCTCCGCGACACCAGGCGCTCCTG